>Ga0129336_10000083_pt1 | contig 42196 bp, 41 predicted proteins | sample CPB6_02_DNA_FD_96878 | JGI IMG/M metagenome (GOLD analysis project Ga0129336, IMG submission 96878) | Freshwater to marine salinity gradient microbial communities from Chesapeake Bay, USA - CPBay_Sum_0.6_0.2_DNA | ecosystem: Environmental > Aquatic > Marine > Coastal | place: USA: Chesapeake...
CCACGGATATTTGTATATTCACTCTGCGCCTCGCGTGATGGCAAAAAATATCGAGTGGAGTCTGGATGAAGCGCTCGGTCAACCGTGCAGCCTGACATGGAGTCAACAGCCGCTAAATCCTGGCGGTTTGAGATGTGAACTCACTTGGAGCGGTCAAGTTGGTACGGGATCAAGATTGGCAAGTGCGCTACGAGGTTGGCATTACTTGATTTTTGAATTACATGAGGTTGCAACCCAGGGCGGCGAGGGAGTCATGTATATGCATACTCCTGATCTTGGACTATTTCACTCAGCTGTTGGACCTCATGGCGATCTCTTAATAAATGAGAATCAGATCAAGCGTGCATTAAGAGAAAATTTATCTACATCAAGAATTGTTGAGGAGCTTGAGAATTTTGTGGGTAAACCATGGGATAACGCACTTGAGCCATTTCGTCTTGGTAGAGAAAATTCGTTATCAGCAACTGATAAACTCTCCGTATGAACCAAGATACAAGAGAAAAATCAATCACTCTAATAATCGCCTCAGCAATTGTCGCGCTGGCTCTTGGTCTCGGACTTAACCAAGTTGGAAGCGGTTTCGCATCACGTTCTAGCGAAGGAATCACTGTCACAGGTTCTGCGCGAGTTGAAGCGAAAGCTGACAAAGCAGTCTGGCCACTTAACGCAGAGTTTGTCGCATCAACCCAAAGCGTAGCGGTCGATAAAGTCGGGGTTGCTGTTGATGGATTAGTTAAGTATCTGGTGAATGGTGGCATACCTAATGAAGCAATCGAGTTTGGTTCAGTATCTGCTTACCCACAAGAAGAGTTTGTAAATGGAGCGAGCACGGGTCGAATAACTAGCTATCGCGCTTCTCGCTCAGTCACCGTTCGAAGCGAAAATGTTGAACTGGTGCGGAAATTGAGTACTAATTTGGGATCGTTACTAGAAACTGGAATTAATGTCTCGAACTACGGCCCGCAATTCTATGTATCTAAATTGAGCGAACTACGTCCCGAACTTCTTAAGCAAGCGATGGAAGATGCCAAGGTACGAGCTGAGGCGATTGTTTCAGCCACAGGGGGATCGGTTGGAAATGTAATGAGCGTTCGGTCCGGACCATTCCAAGTTACCTCGCCAGATTCTGTTGATACTTCATCTGGGGGTTATTACGACACTCAAACCATAGATAAAACGATTACTTCTACGGTCACTGTTATGTTTAAAGTAAATTAGTTTCGATTCACAAACCAGATTTGTAAACTACTTGGACGAACTGTAATTACATCACTTGGTTTTCGCAGAGCAGGATTTAACTCATCCATATTTATTGCTGAATCAAAGATAGAGCGATAAGTATGGCCCCAAAAAGCATTTGGTAGCACGAATTCGATATCTTGCTGAGAGCTATTCAGAACAACATATAGGCCCTGGCGTTTCGTTGCATCCATCAAGAAAGCCAAATAACGTTTTGAATCATCTTGCCACTCAGTTAACTTCATCTCTAAACCATCGCTGTGAAACCAAGCAATATCTTTCCTGCGGTTCTCGAGATTTACAGCGCCAGTAAAGAAACTTGAGAGCAGTTCAGATAGATAACGCTCTCGAATCTCTAGAAGTGATGAAATTGATTCGCTAAGAGGCGAAAAATCTTTACTCCAATTAAGCGCCCAACCACCATCAAAATTTGCCTCTGAGTCCCAAGGCTCTTGAGGATTGAGTGAGTATGCATTATTTGATCCAGCTTGGCTCCGTACATTTTCATCGCCCATCGTCAACATCGGAATACCAGCAGAAATTAATAAAGTAGCAAGTAACGAGCGTTGCAGTCGAGCTCTTAATTCAAGGATTGAAGAGTCATCTGTGGGACCTTCAACGCCACAGTTCCACGAGCGATTATGGTCGCTGCCATCTCGATTTTCTTCAAGGTTAGGTTCATTATGCTTTTGTTGGTAAGAGACCAAATCTGCGAGCGTGAAACCATCGTGAGCAGTTAGAAAGTTAATTGAACTTGTTGGTCCGCGACCACTAAATATGTCATCTGAACCTGCGATTCGCGAGGCTAGTCGCGCAACTCCAGAACCAAAACCGCTTGCGGAATCAGCCAACCAGAATTGCCTCACAGAATCACGATAAGCATCGTTCCATTCACGCCAAGGATTTGGAAAATGTCCTAACGCGTAGCCTTTGGTATCCCATGGTTCTGCAATTAATTTCAATTTTGACAAGACTGAATCGCTATTTATTGCGGTAATTAACTCGCTATTTGTATCAATCTGGTTTTCACTTCTGCTAATTGCGGTAGTTAAATCGAATCTAAAGCCGTCAACACCAATTACATCGCTCCACCAGCGAAGTGAATCAATTACGAGCTTCACAGTATTTGGATTTCTTGTATCGAGTGTGTTTCCACATCCGGTTACATCTTCATACTCCATTGGTGAAATATGGCGATAATAGGATGCATCATCTAGGCCGCGTAAGGAAAGAGTCGGACCTGAAATACCGGCTTCTGCAGTATGGTTATAAACGACATCGATGACAATCTCTAATCCCGCCTCATGCAGTGCATCGATACTCTCTTGTAACTCTTCAATCGGATTATCGGTTGCAGCATATTTTTGATGCGGAGCAGAAAAAGCGATTGGGTTATAGCCCCAATGATTTTCTCTACCGCGCGCCATAAGAATTGGTTCAGTGAGAAAAGCCTGGATAGGCAATAGCTCAATCGTTGTAATTCTTAGCTTCTTTAGATATGCGATAACGCTGGGGTGTGATAGCGCCTTGTAAGTGCCTCGATCCTTCTCAGGAATATCGGGGTTTTGCGCGGTAAGTCCGCGCAGATGTGCTTCATAAATGACAGTTTCTTGCCATGGAATTTCTGGTCGCACGATTGATCTTGGTTTAGCAGCCGTAACCACGGAAAGGGGAACAAACGGAGCAGAATCTCTCAAATCTTGAATCCAAATATCTCCGTTACCAATCTGATCGATCGCTTGATGCGCATATATTTCCGGGGAGATATGTAGGTTTCCAACTAATAAGTGAGCATATGGATCGATCAACAATTTATTTGGATTAAACCGAAAACCAATTTCTGGCTGCCAGGGACCATGAACTCGGTAGCCGTAGCGTTGCCCAACCTTCACTCCGTTGATAAATCCATGCCAAATTGGACCATCGCTACCATCTAAAGGGAGCCGGATCTCCTTATGGCTACCTTCTTCAAAGAGAGCCAATTCGACCAACTCTGCCGAAGGCGCCCAAAGAGCGAACTCAGTTCCCTCGCTCGTTACACGGGCACCAAGTTGTGGTGGATTCGGTTGTGGTGGATTGGTAGGAATCACTTTGCTATCCAACCATCCAATACCTTCCCTGTAGGTCACATATGGCGAAGTTCGATTGGAGAGCTCGATTACCCTTGAGTAGCATGGCGATATGAAAATCGCAATTTGCGTTAAGCAAGTACCGGATTCCTGGGCTGAGAAGAAGATGGTTTCTGGTCGACTCGATCGCGAAAGTGTAGATGCGGTTTTAAATGACCTCGATGAATACGCCATCGAAGAAGCGCTTCGCATCATTGAACCATTAAATGAAGGTAAGGAAACACCCGAACACAGCATCACCCTAATTTCTATGGGCCCAGAACGCGCCACAGAAGCAATACGTAAGGGACTCTCAATGGGAGCAGATTCTGGAATTCTAGTAACGGATGTGGCGCTTCAAGGTTCGGATGCGGTTTCAACAGCAAAAGTTCTTGCAACAACTATTAAATCTGGTGGGTTTGATTTGGTTTTCTGTGGAACCGAATCTACTGACGCAAGAATGAGTGTTGTTCCGGCGATGCTTGCTGAGATTTTAGGTTGGGCACAATTAACTTTCGCGGGATCGGTAAAAGTGGACCTTGGAGCAAGCCAAGTTGAAATTGCTCGCATGACAGATAGCGGCGTCGAGAATATGTCTGCGAATTTCCCATGTGTAGTAAGTGTCATTGAAAAGATAAATGAGCCAAGATACCCATCGTTTAAAGGAATCATGGCAGCTAAGAAGAAACCAATTGAAAACAAGACGCTAAATGACTTGGGTATTTCTGCCTCTGAATTAAGCGCTTGGAGCGAGGTAGTCGATGCCCAACCAAGACCACCTCGTGAAAAGGGCGTCAAGCTTGAAGATTCCGGTGAAGGCGGCTCAAGACTTGCTGACTATCTATTAGAGAAGCGATTGGTCTGAAATGTCGAAGAATCTTGTTTTGATAGATCACGACGGAGCCAAAGTCGCAAAGTCAGCCGCAGAATTAGCAACGTTCGCCAAACGCGCTGGAAATGCAATTGGAATACTGTTTGCAAATTCGGGGGCTGGAGATTCGCTTGCTTCCCAATTAAACGCCACGGAATTTGAAAGAGTATTGGTCGTAGAAAACGATGAGATTAGTCGCCACGGTATTGCTGCAGCGACATCAGCTCTCGCACAAATCATTGAAAAAGAAGGGGCTGATTCTTTACTAATTGCCTCATCGGCTCGCGGTAAAGAGATTGCGGGAAGATTAGCGATTCGACTCAAATCTGGAATCATCACCGATGCGGTTGATGTTTCCGCTGATCTCAACACGACCCAATCAGTCTTCGGGGGTTCCTTTACCGTCAAGGCGAAACTAAATACTCCGTTATCAATCATCACTGTAAGGCCAAGCTCAATAGAACCGGTCACTTCATCTGCAAATCCTGCCGTAGAAAAAATTTCGGTGACGATTGATGCAAAAGATAAATTAGTTGAGATCTCCACTTCGCAACCACCTGTTAAAGGTGGACGTCCGGATCTTACGGAGGCAAAGATTGTGGTCTCAGGAGGCCGCGGCACAAATGGCAATTTTGCTGAAGTAGAGGCATTTGCTGATTTAGTTGGCGGTGCAGTTGGCGCATCTAGAGCAGCTACCGATGCGGGTTGGTATCCACACACTCATCAAGTTGGCCAAACCGGAAAGACGGTTTCGCCACAGTTATATGTTGCCTGTGGAATCTCTGGTGCAATTCAACATCGAGCAGGAATGCAAACCTCAAAAACAATCGTCGCAATCAACAAAGACCCTGAAGCACCAATCTTCGATTTAGCAGATTTTGGCGTAGTTGGAGATCTTTTCGCTGTGCTCCCACAGGCTCGCGAAGCCATCAAGGCCAAGCGCTCCTAAGCGCATCCTCACCGAGGTTTTAGAATCAGCCTATGCCTCGAGTTTATTTCGATAACGCTGCCACCTCTCCAATAAATGAAGTGGCGTTACAAGCGCTACTCGAACAGGCGCGCGCAACTGGAAATCCTTCTAGTTTGCATAGCTATGGAAGAGAGGCGCGACGAAACGTCGAAGAGGCAAGAGAGCGCATAGCAGCCTTAGTTGAATGCGAACCAAGCGAAGTTATATTTACGGGGAGCGGAACTGAAGCCAACAATCTTGCAATCAAGGGTATTTATTGGCACCGATTATCCGAGAATAAGAAGCGAAAAGTAATTATTACTTCAACATTCGAACATCACGCAATTTTGGATCCAATCCGCTGGCTGGCCGAAAGTGAAGGCGCAGAAATTATCGAAGTCCCTGTAGATAGTTCGGGATATCTCAAATTGGATTACTTGGAAACAGCTCTTGAGAATCGTGGAACTGAAGTTTCGCTGATTAGCGTCATGCACTCTAATAATGAAGTAGGAACTATCCAGCCAATTACAGAAATTGTTCGACTCGCAAAGAAGTACGACATCCCAGTTCATTCTGATGCAATCCAGAGCTTTGGCAAGATACCTCTTTCTTACGCAGAATTAGGCTTATCTGCTCTGACTATAAGTGCGCATAAATTAGGAGGCCCGATTGGGGTTGGCGCTCTAATACTTAAAAAAGGTTTTGATATTACGCCACTACTCCACGGCGGTGGCCAGGAAAGAGATATTCGTAGCGGAACAATCAATGCGCCCGCAATTGTTGCATTCTCCCTCGCCGCACAAGCAGCGCATCGAAATCGAGAGAAAAATTCGATTTACGTATCGGCACTTCGCGAATCGCTTCTAGATACTATAAAGAATGACATTCCCGACGCAGTCCTTAATGGCGGTCCAGGGGAACGTTTACCTGGGATATTAAATGTGAGATTCCCAAATACCGAAAGTGATTCGCTACTTCTACTTTTTGACTCAGAAGGAATCGCTTGTTCCACCGGATCTGCATGTACAGCTGGTGTACAACAAGCAAGTCACGTTTTGATGGCGATGGGATTAAGTGAAGCTGAAGCACGTTCCTCTTTGAGATTCTCACTCTCACCTGAGAATTCCAAAGGAGATATTGATTATTTCCATACCTGTCTCAAGCGAGTAATTGAGAGAGCGAGAGCGGCTTACCGGAGCAGCGCATGAAATTAATTGCCGCGATGAGCGGCGGAGTCGACTCCGCGGTCGCGGCGGCTCGCGCTGTTGAATCAGGGAATGAGGTTATTGGCGTTCATCTTGCGCTCTCTAAGAATCCTAAGAAATATCGATCTGGCGCAAGAGGTTGCTGCACTATTGAAGATTCACATGATGCAAGACGCGCAGCAGATCGAATAGGTATACCGTTTTATATTTGGGATATGTCAGAAGAATTTCATGAAAATGTAGTTGAAAATTTCTTGTCTGAATACTCGGCCGGCCGAACTCCAAATCCTTGCTTAAGATGCAATGAAAAGATCAAATTTGCCGCAGTTTTAGAGCGCGCTAAAGCTATGGGTTTTGATGGAGTCGTTACTGGACACTACGCTCAAATTAAAAAAGAAAATGGTAATACGACTTTACATCGTGCAATTGATGATGCAAAAGATCAATCTTACGTACTGGCAGTTTTGAATTATGATCAATTGCAGGGCGCGATATTCCCACTGGGAGATACCCGCAAAGAAGATGTGAGAAAAGAGGCCACGCGAAGAGGCTTAACGGTTGCTCAAAAACCAGATAGCCACGATATTTGCTTTGTTCCTTCTGGTGATAACGCCGGATGGCTTCGCGAACGATTAGGAAGTGAAGTAGGACCAATTGTTGATGCATCTGGAAAGAAATTAGGCGAACATCATGGCGCTTACACCTACACCATCGGACAAAGACGCGGGCTTGGAATCAGCGAACCGACTCCCACCGGTTCACCTAGGTATGTATTAAAGATTGAGCCAAAATCAAACACCGTTGTCGTTGGAGAACACGAGGAGCTTGCGGTAAGCGAAATCTCAGGAGAGAAGTTGATTTGGTGCGGTCCGAAAAATAATTCAAGCGGTCCCTTTAGAGGTTTAGCGCAGGTTAGAGCACATGGAAGCGCATATCCATGTTCATATTCCACCCTCGGTGAAAATTTAGAAGTAAAACTTGATTCGCCAATTTTTGGTCTAGCTACTGGGCAGGCAGTAGTTATTTATGAGGGTGATCGAGTCGTTTGCTCTGCAACTATTTCGAGGACTGCATGAGTCAAAGCGCCGACGTTCGCCGCAAAATGAGCGAGCTTTCCGAGCAAATTAGAGATCACCAATATCGATATTACGTTCTAGATAAACCCGTAATCTCAGATGCTGAGTTTGATGCAATCTGGAGAGAACTTATTGCTCTTGAAAGTGCTCACCCGGAACTTATAGACCCAAATTCACCAACGCTTGAGGTCGGAGGAGGTTTTGCTTCACATTTTGAGCCATTCAATCATCACCAGAAAATGATGAGTTTAGACAACGTTTTTAACGACGAAGAATTGAAATCTTGGTTTGATCGGGTTGAGAAAGAATCAGCTGGTACTGAGAAATCCTGGTTATGCGAACTAAAAATTGATGGACTCGCAATAAATCTGATTTACGAAAGCGGAAGACTAGTTCGAGCTTTGACGAGAGGAAATGGCGAAACTGGCGAAGATGTTACGGTCAATGTCCGAACCATCTCTGCCATCCCACAAATTTTAAAGGGATCCAAAATTCCGGAATTAGTAGAAATTAGAGGGGAGATATTTTTTCCAGTTGCTGCGTTCAATGAGCTAAATGAGGCTCTTGAAGAGTCAGGGAAAGCACCTTTTGCCAATCCAAGAAATGCTGCAGCCGGTTCGCTACGCCAGAAAGATCCAAGGGTTACGGCGGCTAGACCACTTTCTTGCATTGTTCATGGCATTGGCTCCGTTAAAGGTGCAACTTTCAATTCCCAAAGCCAAGCTTATGAATTAATGGCTAGCTGGGGAGCACCAATTTCTAAGAGCTATCAGGTTCTTGAAAGTTCAAGTGAAGTGAAGAAATACATCTCTGAATACTTGAGACGACGCCATGAATTGGAACATGAAATTGATGGAGTAGTTATTAAGGTCAACGAAAGATCTATTCAAGAAATGATTGGAACAACCTCCCGAGCACCAAAATGGGCCATCGCCTACAAATATCCCCCAGAAGAAGTGACCACAAAATTAATTGATATCAGAGTGAGCGTCGGACGAACTGGGCGAGTAACTCCTTTTGGATTTATGGAGCCGGTGAAGGTAGCTGGATCTACTGTTACAAATGCGACGTTACATAACATCGAAGAAGTTGAAAGAAAGGGAGTTCTAATTGGAGATACGGTCATTCTCCGCAAAGCAGGCGATGTTATTCCGGAAATTCTGGGACCGGTTGTAGAACGTAGAACTGGTAGCGAAAGCAAATTTGTGATGCCAACCAAATGCCCAGACTGCGGATCCAAACTCAAAGCAATCAGCGAGGGTGATGTAGATATTAGATGCCCTAATTCACAAAGTTGTCCAGCGCAACTTAGAGAGCGAATCTATTACATCGGTTCACGTGCTGCACTTGATATCGACGTACTTGGTTATGAAGCCGCTCAAGCTTTGCTTGATGCAAAATTGATTATTGACGAGGGAGATCTCTTCGATCTATCTCCAAAGAAACTACTTAAATCTGAATTCTTCAGAAAAAAAGATGGCACGGCGGCAGCAAATGCCGAGAAATTGATTCGCGCGCTTGAAGAAGCCAAAAGTCGTCCGCTTTGGCGCGTTCTGGTCGCACTCTCAATTAGACATGTTGGCCCAACTGCAGCTCAAGCGCTTGCCAGAGAATTTAAATCATTAGAAGCAATTTCTAATGCATCTGAATCTGAACTTGCGGGTATAGATGGAGTCGGCGAAGTAATCGCAAAGAGCATTACTGAATGGTTCAGCATTAAATGGCATAGTGTGATTGTTGATAAGTGGCGAAAGGCAGGGGTCACGACTGTAGATATTGCCAAGAAAATGCGACTACAAACTCTCGCAGGCCTCACAATCGTCGTAACCGGCTCTCTAGATAATTTTTCTCGTGATGGAGTATCGGAAACTATTTTGGAACATGGTGGTAAGGCCGCCTCGTCTGTGTCCAGCAAGACTGATTTCGTCGTAATTGGAGACTCACCGGGTTCGAAGGCGAAAAAGGCTGAAGAGTTGGGTGTGAGAATCATCAACGAAACGCAATTCTTAGCCCTACTTGAGAATGGGAAAGATAGGATATGACCATGTTCGAATTCTTTAGCGAAGCGGGTCGCGAACTTCCAGCTTCACCAGCATTTTTTGGGATTTTGACTTTTGCAGTATTGATGTTCCTCCTGTATCTAGTTATGCGCCTTGATAAAGACTAAAAACTGCGCAATATTCGGAGGCACTTTCGACCCAATTCACTTGGGCCATCTCCACGTTATCGATAATTTATCGAAGTCAAAGAGATTTGATTCGATAGTTATTGTCCCGGCGGGCAACCCCGCAAATCGCAAAGCAATAGCAAGCCCCCAGGATCGACTAGAGATGGTGAAAATAGCAATTGGAAATAGGAATGTCGAAATAAGCGACTGCGAAATAAATCGTCTCGGTAATTCATTTGCTATAGATACCGCAATCGAAATACAAAAACAGCATCTAGATTCCAATCTCCATTGGGTAATTGGAAGTGATGCATTCGCTCAGATATCTAATTGGCATAAAATTGAAGATCTCGCAAATCTAGTTGAATTTCTTGTCGTTGAGCGTCCTGGATCAATTATGACAAAGTCTAAATTCAAAGCTAATTCGATAAATATTGATGCGCTTCCCATCTCGGCGACCAAAATTAGAAATTCAATGAATAACCCCTTGGTCGTTGCAGAGTTACTTCCAGCAGATGTCTACACATACATTAAAGCCAAAGGACTGTATGGCGCCGCGTAAAGAGACTCTTCTACTACTTGAATCAGCATCAGAAGCGGCTCTTGATAAGTTAGCGAAGAATCTGGTCGCAGTTGATTTAACAGAACAGATGGTCTTGAGCGAAGTTTTCTTAATCGTTAGTGGTCAAAATGAGAGGCAGATAGAAGCAATCGCAGATAACATAGAGATGAAGCTCGCAACGCAAAATGAGCGTCCGGTTCGCAAGGAGAAGTCTTCCCATTGGATTCTGCTGGATTATGAAGACTTAGTCGTACATATTCAAACTGAGGAGATTCGGAATTATTACATGCTGGAAAGACTCTGGAATGATTGTCCAAGAATTGAGATTTCGACCAATGAACATTTTGAAGGAGAGAATAAATGATCCAGAGAATTGTCCTTTGGCGACATGGTCAAACTGATTGGAATTTGGAAAATAGATTTCAAGGCCACTCCGATATTCCTCTGAATGAAACCGGTATTGCTCAAGCGCGAAGGGCTGCCCCGCTTCTGATGGGATTAAGACCATCGAAAATAGTTTCTAGTGATCTGATAAGAGCGAGACAAACAGCCGAGGCGCTCTCTGAGATCTCTAAATTGCAAGTTCTAATTGATGTCGGTTTGCGTGAGACCAATGGTGGCAAGTGGGAGGGTCGAACTGGCGCCGAGAATCGCGCTGTTGATTTCGAAAGATTTGTGACTTGGCTTGATGGAAATGATGAGCCCGCAGGTGAGATTGGTGAGCGAAGAAGTGAGATTGCAGAAAGAGCGGTAGCTGCGATTGAAAGAGCAATCGAACCGAATTTAGAGACACTGGTTGTTGTGACTCATGGCGGCACGGCTCGAATAATTATTGGAAAAATGTTGGGATTGCCAATGAATCAGTGGGCAACCATTGGTGGACTTTCTAATGCAGCTTGGTCAATGCTTGAGAGTGGACATCATCGACCAGGATGGATATTGGTAGAACACAACGCTGGCTCCTTGCCAGAACCTATCTTTGGTGAGGAAAGTGGTGCTTGAGGTAAGGTGAGAAGACGGGGCTATGGCGCAGCTGGTAGCGCACCTGCATGGCATGCAGGGGGTCAGGGGTTCAAGTCCCCTTAGCTCCACTCAACTTTAAGAAATTAAAAATCAAATTATTGAAAATCGTCCCAGAAGGTGGTTGAGAGTGACTGATAGAAATGGATTACCGCTACAGAGAATTCCAAAAAACTGGAGCGCCGCCGACCTACCAGATCAAACCGGAAAACGATTTCTCATTACGGGCGCCACCAGCGGAATCGGTAAAGAAGCTGCCAGAGAATTGGCTCGAGCGGGCGGAAATGTGATTATTGCGGCCAGGTCTAGATCCAAGGCTGAAAAAGTTAAAACAGAATTCTCGTCACAACGCATTGAAATTCTTGAACTCGACTTAACTGATTTAGAAAACGTACGTCGCGCAGCCAATAACTTAAAGGGCGACATAGATGTATTGATTTTGAACGCGGGAATTATGGCTATCCCAAAGCTCACGACCAAGGATGGCTTTGAAATGCAGATGGGAACTAACCATCTTGGACATTTCGCATTTGCTGGTCTGATACGGGATCGCGTGCGTTCTCGAATTGTTTCGGTATCGAGCCAGGCACATAGGATCGGAAATTTTGGAGCTGGAGATAAGGAGGCTATACGAGATATCTGCCTTGGGAAGAATAAATATTCTGCTTGGGGTGCTTACGGAAATAGCAAATTGGCCAATTTACTTTTTACATTCGAACTTGAACGAAAAGCTCGAGCCAACCACTGGAGTTTCAACGCATTTGCAGCTCACCCAGGTTATTCAAATACAAATTTGCAATCTGTTGGCCCACAATTCAGAGAGCGAATTTGGGAAGAGCGGGCAACTTCATTCATGAACTCAATGATTGCGCAGTCAGCTTCTCGAGGCGCCCTTCCGACCTTGTGTGCCGCTACATTTCCAGACTTATATGGAGCAAGTTATATCGGTCCTGATGGATTTATGGAGATGCGCGGATTTCCAAAAGCAGTCAGAGCCAGATCTATTGCATATGATCAAGAACTTTCATCGAATTTATGGCAAGTGAGTGAGGAGTTAACCGGAGTCGTATGGCGGTAACCTTGTCACATGCATGAGGCCTATGACATCCACGGCGTCCAAGAGAAGTGGCTACCAGTTTGGGATGAATTAGCTCCTTTTAGATCTGGAAGAAAAGACGACGCTCGTCCCAAGAAATATGTCTTGGATATGTTTCCCTATCCTTCAGGCGATCTTCACATGGGCCATGCAGAGGCGTATGCACTCGGCGATGTAATCGCGCGATATTGGGTACAACGGGGTTTCAACGTTATGCATCCAATAGGTTGGGACGCATTCGGCCTTCCCGCAGAAAACGCCGCTATAAAGCGGAATGAGGATCCAAGTGTTTGGACTTATGAAAATATAAATACGCAACGAGCTTCGATGCGTAGATATGCCTGCTCTTTTGATTGGGATCGAGTTCTGTATACGTGCGACCCCGAGTACTACAAATGGAACCAATGGATTTTCTTGAAACTATATGAAAAAGGATTGGCATACCGTAAAGATTCCGCGGTCAATTGGTGTCCTGATTGCCAAACTGTACTTGCTAATGAACAAGTTATTGCTGGACTTTGTGAACGCTGCGATAGTTCTGTAACTAAGAAAAAATTAAACCAGTGGTACTTCAAGATTACTGCTTATACCGAGAGATTACTCGAGGATATGAAGCAACTTGAAGGAAAATGGCCTGACAAGGTTCTCACAATGCAACGAAATTGGATTGGAAAATCTACTGGAGCTGAAATTAAATTCGAAATTGAAGGCCGTAAGGAACCAGTTGTCGTTTATACAACGAGACCTGACACTCTATACGGAGCAACATTTATGGTTGTTGCCGTAGATAGTGAGCTAGCAAAGGAACTTGCTTCAAGTAGCAAAGTTGAATCTGAGTTCAATAAATATTTCGAATCTGTGCGCTCTGCAAGTGATATTGATAGATTGGCAACAGATCGAGCGAAGACTGGTGTGTTTCTAGAGCGCTACGCAATAAATCCTGTCAACGGCGAGCGAATCCCAATCTGGGCAAGTGATTATGTCCTAGCGGACTACGGAACCGGCGCAATTATGGCGGTACCTGCACATGATCAACGCGATTTAGATTTTGCGAAGGCTATGAAGCTTCCAGTGAAAGTAGTTGTCGAAAGCGGAGAATCTGATCCGATTGAATCTGGAATTGCGACCGAAGGCAATGGAAAGATAATTAATTCCGGCTCAATTAGTGGGCTTGAGAGCGCAGCCGCAATATCTAAAATAATCGATGAACTATCGAAGAAGAATCAGGCAACTCCTACTGCCAACTATCGATTACGTGATTGGTTGATTTCGCGCCAACGTTATTGGGGAACACCAATTCCGATAATTCATTGCGCTGCGTGCGGCGAAGTTCCCGTTCCCATTGAGCAATTACCCGTAAAACTTCCCGACTCAAAGACGGTCGACCTAAAACCAAAAGGAATTTCACCATTAGCAACTGCAACGGACTGGGTTAACACTGTCTGTCCTAAGTGCAACGAAAAAGCTCTTAGAGATACCGATACGATGGATACTTTCGTTGATTCCTCATGGTACTTTTTAAGATACACAAGCGTAAATAATCAAGAATTTCCATTTGACGATAAAGAAGTGAAGACATGGCTACCTGTTGATCAATATGTAGGTGGCGTCACTCACGCAATACTTCATCTTTTGTATTCTCGTTTCTTTACAAAGGCGCTATTTGATATGGGGCTTGTTGATTTCAATGAGCCTTTCACTCGTCTGCTCAATCAGGGAATGGTCATCATGGATGGTTCGGCTATGAGTAAAAGTCGAGGTAACTTGGTACGGCTTTCCGATGAACTTGAGAGACATGGCGTTGACGCCATCCGGCTATCTATGGTCTTTGCCGGTCCTCCAGAAGATGATGTGGATTGGGCTGATGTTTCTCCCTCTGGCTCCGTTAAGTTTCTGAATAGAGCATGGCGCCTATCCGGAGATGTCACCAGCAAGCCTGGGGTTAATTTCTTAAATGGTGATATCGAATTAAGGAAGATTACCCATAAGGCATTGCACGACATTTCTTTTGCAGTTGAGTCTTTCCGATTTAACGTCGCAGTTGCACGAATTATGGAATTAGTAAATGCAACTAGAAAGGCCATTGATTCGGGGTGTGGCGCCGCCGATCCTTCGGTCCGTGAAGCTGTCGAAGCAATCGCCATATCGCTCTCATTGATTGCGCCTTATACCGCTGAAGAAATGTGGGAAAAGTTGGGGCATAAACCCTCAGTCGCGCTCGCAGGCTGGCCAAAGATCGATGAATCACTTCTTACCGCTGATGCAGTAACGGCGATATTCCAGATTAATGGAAAAATAAAGTCGCGAGTTGATGTTCAACCTGATATCTCAGATAGCGAATTAGAAGCGATGGCGTTTTCTGACCCGGCGATAAAATCCGAAATTGATAGCGCCACCCCCAAGAAAGTAATTACTAAGGCCCCAAAGTTTGTGAATATCGTCCTCTAAATCCACAAATTTTGGGGATTAGCCAAAGAGGCGGAATCTAAAGTGCTCTTATTTGTTCGTGAATTTTCAAGAGATAAAAAATCAGGTTGTTGAGTACTCGCTCGACCAAAAAAGAGCGCTAGCAATCGGCGCGGTATCCGCGCTCTGCATCTCACTTTTTTTACTTCTGATTTCACGTGGTGAAGCTGTCGAAAAGCCACAAGTTCGGGTTGTTGAGCAACAGATCTCCGCGACACTTCTTGTTCACGTAGCCGGCGAAGTGAAAAGGCCCGGCGTTTATCCTTTAGTTTCTGGCTCCAGAGTTATTGATGCCATCAAAGCTGCTGGCGGCGCAAAAGTCGGTACGGACCTTTCTCAACTTAATCTTGCTCGCTTAATAGCCGATGGAGAACAGATTTATCTAGGCCGTGAGAATTTATCCGAAGTCAAAACTTCTCGCAAAAGCAAGGAACCGTTCCGTGGCATCGTTTACATAAATCGGGCAACGTCCGCACAGTTCGATTCATTACCAGGAATAGGTGAGACCTTTGCTAAACGAATTATTGAATACCGCAAGACAAACGGTCCTTTTGTAAGTATTGAGGATTTAATGAAAGTCGAAGGAATCGGTGAAAAGACTTATGCAAAAATGAAGAGTCGCCTATCACTTTAACTCCAATTGCATTTGGCGTTTGGTTTGGCATTGCAGTCTCTTCAAGCAACTTTAAGTTTGCGGCTTTAGCGTTTACGATTCTTTTAGTTACTTCCAAAAAAATTAAAGCTCTTAGAATTCCGATAACTGCGATGGTCCTGGGAATGGTGATCATCCAAATTCACTTCTTAGCTCTTGATAATCGAACTTTGGATCAACTAGAGGGCCAAAAGGTAACGGCCATCGGAGTTGTTACAACCGATCCCAATTTAACTCGTTCTAGAGTTATTGGATCCCAATCTTTACCTTCACGAGCCACCTTCATTATGCGATTAGAAGAGGTAAGAAATGCGAATTTCCAATATAAATTCCGGATTCCTGTAAGAGTCATATTGGATCGGGCAGGGATAACTTCGCTGCATCCCGGAGATCTAATCAGCATCGAGGGCAGTGTTAGTCATTCTAAAGAACTGAGGGTTGCTGGAGTTCTTTACTCAAAATCAAAGTCGATTGAAGTTATTGAAGAGCCGTTATTTCGAAACAGATTGGAACTACTTCGAGTAGCGCTTCGAGAGAGAGTTTCAAAATTCAATAGTGAATCAGCGAATCTGATACCGGGAATGGTGATCGGAGATACAAGTTTGCAGAGTGAAGAATTTTCTCAACTTATGCGTAAAGCAGGTCTGTCACATTTAACGGCTGTAAGCGGTGCCAACTTTGCAATAGTCGGAACTTTCATTTTCAGCATGTTGGCATTTCTGCTTCCAAACCGCAGACCAAGAATCTTTGTGACTGCTATCTGCCTGGTCATATTTGTTCTCTTGGTTCGACCAACCCCGTCTGTGTTGCGCGCTGCGCTAATGACAAGTAGTTATTTACTAGCCAAATTTTTAGGACTGGAAAATCAAACTAGAAATTCGCTGGCAACAGCAATCTTGCTTCTGCTGGTAACAAATCCACTACAAGCCTTCGAACCCGGATTTATTTTGAGCGTTCTTGGCACAAGCGGTTTGATCTATCTGGCACCTCGAGTATCCGAAAAATTACCTGGACCGAGGGCCATTAGGGAACTGGTTTCCATTCCTCTGTCCGCATCAATATTTTGCGCACCTTATCTAATGTATCTATCTGGCTCCATGAATTTTGGCACGATTTTGATCAACGTTTCCGTTGCACCTGTTGTTGGATTTATTACCATATTAGGATTTCTAGCAACAATTTTTGCATTACCCCTACCTTTAATTGCTGAACTTTTAATTTACCTGGCTAATTTGGGATGTAAGTGGATTGTATTTGTCGCAAAGTGGAGTGAAAGTTTCCCGGACGTTTCTACTAGCCCCGTTCTCATTATTCTCACGATTTTCGTCTTAGCTGTCTCTAGAAGTAGAGCTAGAAGAATCATCATTTGGCTGTTGCTGCCGCTGATTATTTTCTCTAGCTACTCGGCTCTAACTTTTCCGGGTAGGAACTGGATGCTAGGTCAGTGCGATGTTGGACAGGGAGATGCGCTCTTACTTCGAGTTGGTAGGAATGAAGCTGTTTTGTTTGATGCCGGCCCAGACCCGAGACTTCTAGCGAATTGCTTAGAGAATTTTGGGATTACGTACCTTCCACTTATCGTGCTTAGCCATGAACATGCTGATCATTTCAACGGAATTTCGGCGATAGGCCTCGACGCTATTGGTGAGATTTGGCTTAACCATCCATTTGAAGAACTAGGAGAATTTGCGAGTAAAGCTAAAGTCGTTAGCGCTGGATATTCAGTTTCAGTCGGGGATTCAAAATTAAAGGTTATCTGGCCAAAGAGAGGTGATGAAATATTTGAATCAATAAGTGGTGATGGTTCACTTGAGAATAATCGTAGTTTAGTAATAAAAGCCGAGCATTTAGGAGTTGAAATTCTCATTACTGGAGATATTGAACCTGGCGCCCAAGAGGAACTCCTTCGAAATAATGATTTATCAAGAATTGATATCGTAAAAGTGCCTCATCATGGCTCTAAATATCAATCAATGAATCTCTTTTCATCAGCGAAGAGATTTCTGATCAGCGTGGGGCCGAACTCATATGGCCATCCAAACCCCGACTTACTGCGTGCATTGGAGTCAATTGGCGAAGTCGAGCGAACTGATGACTTTGGATCCATCGCGATTAGTTGGAGCGGTAGCGAGGAGAAGCCAGTATTCTCTTCCAGGCGACTCGGAAAAGAATGGTGGCAAATCAGTTGGGATTAGCTGAGTTAGTTTTGATCCACGGTCCAGAAGATGCGTTAGCGGATCGGGGACTTGAGCTTGCGCTAGCAGCTCGAAGCGATTTTGAGCGAACGGTTCTAACGGGAACTGAGTTGGAAGTTGGAAGATTCTCAGATGCGGTAGCTCCCTCACTGTTTTCAGAGAAAAGAGTTATCGTCTTGAAGGATCTACAAGATGTTAGCTCGGAGGTTTCCGAGGAGATTCAAGATTATTTGGAAAAATTTGAATCTGATCCAAATCTGAATTTGGTCTTCCTGCACGCAGGTGGCGTAAAAGGTAAGGGATTAATTGAAAAAATTAAGAAGTTAAAGGCCGAGTACATTCCTTGCGAGCCACTCAAAAAAGCAAATGACAAGGCTGAGTTTGTTAAGAGTGAATTTGCTCGTCACGGAAGAAAAATATCGCCTAGCGGGATTGAAGCATTAGTGAATGCAACTGGAAACGATAGTAGAGAATTGGCCTCAGCTTGCAGTCAGATTGCTTCGGATACCGACCCAAAAAAGAACTTCATTGACGAGAGTGATATTTCGAAATATTATCAAGGTCGAGTTGAAGCAACAGGTTTTGATGTAGCTGATGCTGTAATTCTTGGTGATGTTAAAAATTCATTGATTTCACTACGAAACGCGCTGGAATCGGGCACAGATCCAATTATGATTATTTCGGCGCTATCTAGTTCAATTCGTTCACTCGCAAAAGTTTCGGATGTGCCTAAACATGTAAAATCTTTTGAACTTGCTGGAAAACTTGGTATGGCGCCTTGGCAAATAGATAAAGCAAGGCGGCAGCTAAATAAATGGCGCCCAGGCATGATTACCTTTGCAATCACTGAATTATCAAAAGCCGATATTGGTGTTAAGGGTGGCGAGGTAGATGGCATTTTTGCGCTAGAAAGAGCGGTTCTGGCGATAGCTGAAAACGTTGCCCGAGGTGGCGCAAAAGCCTCGGTTTGAGAAGAGATATCTCCTACTGATACCCTGCGCGCTCGCATTCGAAAAAGCAAGGAAGGCACCGTGGCAAATATCAAGTCCCAGATAAAGCGAATCAAGACCAATGAGAAGGCGCGACTTCGAAATAAGTCAGTGCGCTCATCCTTTAAAACAGCGATTCGCCGCTTTCGTGATTCATTAACATCTGGAGACACCAAGATAATTGCCTCCGAACTAAAGACCGCATCTCGTGAATTGGATGTTGCGGTTTCAAAAGGTGTGATTCATTCCAACCAAGCTGCCAACAAAAAGTCAGCGATGGCCAAGGCCGCCAATAAGGCCGGCGTCCGCTAATAAGATAAATCGAGGCGGACTTTGCCCGCTATACCTCTAGCCAAAGCACCGCAACCGGCGCACACAAATCCGGAACAAATCCGGAATTTCTGCATTATTGCTCATATCGATCACGGTAAATCGACCTTGGCTGACCGAATGCTCGGAATTACTGGTGTTGTTGAGGCGCGCAATATGCGCGAGCAATATCTGGATCGTATGGATATTGAGCGGGAACGTGGCATCACGATTAAGAGTCAGGCTGTTCGTTTACCTTGGAAATCTGGAATTGATGGCAAGGATTACATTCTTAATATGATTGATACGCCTGGTCACGTTGATTTCACATATGAAGTTTCCCGCTCGCTTGCGGCATGCGAAGGCGCAATTCTCTTAGTTGACTGTGCTCAAGGTATTGAGGCCCAGACTTTGGCCAATCTCTATTTAGCGATGGAAAATAATCTCACCATAATTCCGGTTCTCAATAAAATAGACCTACCAGCTGCCCAACCCGAAAAGTTTGCTATTGAATTATCTAAATTGGTCGGGTGCCAACCCTCGGACTGCTTGAGGGTATCCGGGAAAACCGGAGAAGGCGTCACAGAACTTCTTGATCAAATCGTTGCCCAAATTCCAGCACCCAAAGGCTCTCTAAGTGCACCGGCAAGAGCGCTTATTTTTGATTCGGTATATGACACGTATAGAGGCGTTGTAACTTATGTTCGAGTTTTCGATGGAAAACTTTCTCCGCGCGAACAAATTCAGATGATTTCAACTGGAGTTAAGCATGAACTCTTAGATATCGGAGTAATTTCACCGGAACCTGTTAGTAGTTCGGGATTGGGTGTTGGAGAAGTTGGTTATCTGATTACAGGAGTAAAGGATGTACGCCAATCACGAGTTGGCGATACGGTAACTTCCTATCAAAATCCAGCGAAAGAAGCGCTTTCCGGATACAAAGATCCTAAGCCAATGGTCTTCTCAGGTTTGTATCCAATCGATGGTGACGATTATCCGATGCTGAGAGATGCATTAGATAAGTTGCAGTTAAATGACGCTGCTCTTGTCTATGAGCCAGAAACCTCAGCCGCGCTTGGTTTTGGATTTCGTTGCGGATTTCTTGGACTATTGCATATGGAAATCGTAAGAGAACGGCTCGAGCGCGAATTTAATCTCTCTTTGATTTCAACCGCACCAAACGTAGTTTATAGAGTATTTCTAGAAGATGGTAAGGAAAAGATTGTTACTAATCCGAGTGAATACCCAAATGGAAAAGTCGAGAAAGTATTCGAGCCAATAATCAAGGCAACAATTCTCGCTCCTTCTGAATTCATCGGAACCATAATGGAGTTGTGCCAGTCTCGCCGAGGCGTGTTAGGTGGAATGGATTATCTATCCGAAGATCGTGTAGAGATTAGATACACGTTGCCGCTTGCAGAAATCGTCTTTGATTTCTTTGATCAACTCAAATCGCGAACCAAGGGTTATGCATCTTTAGATTACGAGCCAATTGGTGAGGCTGAGGGTGATTTAGTAAAAGTTGATATCTTGCTTCAAGGGGATACTGTCGATGCATTTAGCTCGATTGTCCATCGCGAGAAGGCTTACCCATATGGAGTCATGATGACGGGAAAGCTTCGTGAATTGATTCCAAGACAACAATTTGAAGTTCCTATCCAAGCGGCAATTGGAGCGAAGATAATTGCTCGAGAAAATATTCGAGCAATTCGAAAAGACGTCTTAGCTAAATGTTACGGCGGAGACATCACGCGCAAGCGGAAATTGCTCGAAAAGCAGAAAGAGGGCAAGAAGCGTATGAAAATGGTGGGACGCGTTGAAGTTCCACAGGAAGCTTTTATTGCCGCACTCTCAACAAATTCGGATGGCGAAGGTGGAAAAGGGAAGAAATAACGAGAGCTCAAAACTCTCGTTCTATATCCACATTCCTTATTGCACAAAGAGATGCGGGTATTGCGATTTCAATACCTATACGCCCGGGGAACTGAATTCACCCAATTTGAATTTGATTACTTCGAACTACATCGATGCTGCGCTAAAGGAGATAGAGCAAGCATCAATTCAGTTAGGTAATTTTCAAGTTGAGACTATTTTCTTTGGCGGGGGCACGCCCTCACTTCTTCCGTCCTATGAGGTTTCTCGAGTTATCTCAAAAATAGCTAATCATTTTGAGATTCGACCAAACCCAGAAATAACTCTTGAAGCTAATCCAGATAACCTAGATGAATCTTTTTTGGAATCCATTAGATCAAGCGGCGTAAACAGAATTTCGATAGGCATGCAATCAGCAGTTCCTCATGTTTTAAGAACATTAGATAGAACTCACAACCCAGAAAATGTTGTCAGAAGTTGTGAGCTTGTGAGAAAAGCTGGTTTCGAGCATTTAAGCGTGGACCTTATTTATGGCACACCGGGTGAGAGCCTTCAGGATTGGCAGGAAAGTTTTGAATCGGCCTTTCAATTACCTATTGATCATATAAGTGCATATGCGCTTATTGTTGAAAATGGGACAAAATTAGCTGCACAAATTAAACGGGGCGAACTTCAGATGCCACCGGATGATGAGACTGCTGAGAAATATTTGCAATTTGATGCCGTAGCAACTCGCAAGGGATTTAGTTGGTATGAACTTAGTAATTGGGCGATTCCTGGTGCGGAAAGTTTGCATAACAAGGCCTATTGGAATGGTTCATCCTGGTGGGGTGTCGGTCCTGGAGCCCACTCATTTATTGATGGAAGACGCTGGTGGAATGTTAAACATCCAGCCAAGTATCAAGAATTGATTAGACAAGATAAGTCACCCAAGCAAGATAGCGAAGTATTATCTAAAGAAAATATTAGAGATGAATTTGTGATGCTTCGAATTCGAACTCGAGAGGGAATTGAATTCGATCGGCTCTCAGATAAGCAACTGGAAGTCGCAAATCAATTTAAGAATTCTGGACATATCGAAAGTTCAACTTGGAGTGATTCCCGCCTCGTTCTAACGGCGAAAGGACGCTTGATTGCAGATCGAATAGTGCGAGAATTGTTGGTGTAGTAACTTCACTCCCTATGCAGACTGCAAATACCATCATCGTACTTTTCCTAGCTATAGTTTTCTTGATTGCCGGACTCTCAAAAGCTAGTGGTAGCGCCGCCGGTTTATCCGGAACAAGAGATGTAAACGTTCCAGATGGACTAGCAAGATTAGTTGGAATGCTTGAAACATTGGCAGCGCTCTCTTTAGTTGTTGGTTTTGCGCTAGAAAATTTGGATCTACAAATCTATGGCCTCATTACAATCTGGATCATTATGGCAGGCGCAATATTTTTCCATTTCCGAGCTAATAAATCGCGAACGGCATTTCCGGCGATGCTATTGCTTCTAATAACAACTTTTGGGATTGCTTCAATTTAGGTCATTATGGAATCTAGACAGCTAGAAATCTTGCGGGCGATTGTCGAAGAGTACGTTGCGACTGAAGAGCCAGTCGGCTCTCGCTCAATCGCAGAACGTCACAGCCTCGGAATTTCTTCAGCGACCATAAGGAATGAGATGGCGGTATTGGAGGAAGCGGGACTAATCACGCAACCTCACACCAGCGCTGGGCGCATTCCTACGGATAAAGGTTATCGACTATTCGTCGACAAGTTAGCGAAAATCAAACCTCTTTCTTCTGCGGAAAGAAGAGCGATTGAAACATTCCTTGAGGGTGCAAATGATTTAGACGACGTTGTTATGAGAACTGTTCGACTACTTGCTCAAGTTACCAAACAGGTTGCAGTGGTGCAGTACCCGATGATTGCAAAATCCAAAGTCCGTCATATCGAACTTCTGCTGCTGACCTCAAGAAGACTTATGCTTGTATTGATAACAAATACCGGTCGAGTTGAGCAGCGAGTTTTAGAGTTGCCATACTCGCTAGCGGAGCATTCTCTCTCAGATTTGAAATCCAAAATGAATAATTTGGTTTTTGGCAAGAGTATGGCTGATGTAGGCAATTCACTGGAAACGCTTCTGGAGTATCTATCACGCGAAGAGAGAACTTCAGCCGCTTTGATTATTTCAAATCTCATAGAAATGTCTTTAGAAAAGCCGGAAGAGAGAGTCGTGTTGGCGGGAACCGCAAATTTAACTCGATCCGGAAGTGAAGTCTCCAACGATATCCATGGAGTCCTCGAGACTTTGGAGGAGCAAGTAGTCTTGTTGAGATTATTAAGTGACTCCGGAGAGACGATGCGCGTAAGGATTGGGTCAGAACAGCCAGAAAAAAGCTTGAAAACTACAAGTTTGGTGACGATGGGATATGGCAATCACGGGAATTCTTTGGGCGCGCTGGGAGTTCTCGGTCCAACTCGTATGGATTATTCAACGTCCATGTCTGCAGTTCAGGCGGTTGCGCGTTATGTCGGAAGATTCTTAACGGATGGCAAATGATGGCAGATCTTTATCAGACACTTGGAATTGATCGAAGCGCAACTCAAGATGAGATAAAACGCGCCTATCGAAAATTGGCTCGTGAAATGCATCCTGATGTAAATCCAGATCCAAAAATTCAAGATCGATTCAAAGAAATAACAGCTGCATATGAGGTACTAAGTGATCCACAGAAGCGAAATTCATATGACCGCGGCGGCGATGGATTTGCCGGTGGATTTGGCGGTTTCAGTGACATCATGGATGCTTTTTTCGGCGGGGGAACTGCGCGTGGACCTCGGCCACGAATGCGACAAGGTCAAGATGCTCTTATTCGTGTAGATATAGATCTTGGCGAGGCTTGTTTTGGAGTAACAAAAAAATTGGCAGTAGAAACAGCAGTAATCTGCACAAAATGTGGCGGCGATGGATGCGAGGCTGGGAGTTCGCCAAGGACCTGCGATATTTGTCGAGGCAGGGGTGAAGTGCAACAAGTGACTCGTTCATTTATTGGGCAAGTTATGACTTCAAGACCATGTGGCACCTGCCAGGGCTACGGCACTGTTATTGCAAATCCTTGTCGAGAGTGTGATGGAGATGGACGTGTGCGATCTCGACGAGAGATTGAAGTAAAAATTCCAGCAGGTGTTGATTCTGGTAATCGAATTCAGTTGAGTGGACAAGGTGAAGTTGGACCCGGTGGTGGCCCGGCCGGCGATCTTTATGTAGAGATCGAGATTGACGAACATGAATTCTTGGTGCGTGACGGCGATAATTTACATCTACAACTAAATGTTCCAATGACAAGTGCAGCTCTTGGAAGCACCCAGAGCGTTGAGACATTAGATGGTGAAATTTCGGTAGAAATAAAACCTGGCGCTCAAAGCGGTGATGTAATCCCAATTAGAGGAAAAGGCATGACTCGACTTAGGGGTGGGGGACGTGGCGAACTTTATGTCCACTTGAATGTGGAAATTCCAACGAAACTTTCAAAACCAGAGGAAGAGCTCCTGAGATCGTTCGCGAAGATGCGAGGCGAAGCGACTCAGGCAAATCAAGTCCGTAAGGGAAGTGAAGGCGGATTATTCACTAAATTCAAAGACGCGTTACGAGGTCAATGATGCTGCCTCTCTTCATAGTTGAAAATATTCCAGATCGTGGAGATGTAGTAATTGAGGGAGATGAAGCACACCATCTTGGCGTCACGCGCATAAAAGTTGGTGAACGTATCTCGGTTACCAATGGAATGGGACGCCGAGCTGAGGTGGAAGTGCTTGATATAAACAAGAGAAATGTTGGTTGCCGCATTATTGATGTTAATGATGAGCCTAGACCGAGAACCATTTTGACCGTCGTTCAAGCGTTAACAAAAGGGGATAGAGCTCGTGAAACAATCGAACTATTAACTGAGGGTGGCGCTGAGATCATAATTCCTTGGCAGGCGACAAATTCCATCGGAGAATGGAAATCAGAAAAAGATGCCCTTTCTAAATGGAAATCATGGACAAGAGAGGCCACGAAACAATCTAGAAGGAGTTGGATACCTCAGATACTTGATTTACATACGACTGCCCAGATAAGAAATAGAATTCAAGATAGCGAATTGACTTTTGTTTTTCATGAATCAAGCAGCTCTCAACTAAGTGAAAATTTGGATTTAGCACCGCCAAAAGAAGTCACGCTAATTATCGGTCCGGAAGGCGGAATAACTGAGGATGAATATGCTGGATTTCTATCTGCAGGCGCTCGGGGTGTAAAGCTTGGCCGACCAGTATTTCGCTCCGCCCATGCTGGCGTGGCCGCTCTAGCTGCAGTACAAACTGGCCTAAAAATCTGGTAGATATCAACCATGGAATGTATCTTCTGCAAGATTATCGAGGGCGCGATTCCTGCGAAACTAATTTATGACCACAACGGGGTAATTGCTATTGAGGATATAAATCCTCAAGCTCCAACCCATTTGTTAATTGTTCCCAAAAAGCATTTTGAGAATGCTGGCGAGATTGCCGATAGTGATAGTGAAACTCTTGCTGAGATGTTTAAAGTTGCCAAAGAGTTAGCAAAAAGTCACAGCCTCTCCGGTTATAGAACAATCTTTAATACCGGCGCTGATGCTGGCCAGTCAGTCTTTCACGCTCACCTTCACCTAATGGGTGGGCGAGCGTTTGGATGGCCACCTGGATAGACTTAAGCCAATGCCCAGCGCACTAATCAAATTACCCTTAGATATCTCCAGCGTATCTTTGACTGGCCCAAACGATGCCTACATAAGAGCGATAGAGCGGGCATTTCCCGAGGTAGTCACAACAGTTCGCGGTAATGAAATCTCTCTTAAAGGCCCCGCCGAATCAGTAGCCAAAGTTGAGCGATTGGTTGAAAACTTTCTAGCAGTCGTACGTGCTGGCCAACCGCTAAGCGATGACGCGGTCCGGAGATCCATTTCAATGATACTTGGCGATGGCAATGAAACTCCCGCCGAAGTTTTAACTCTGAATATTCTAAGTTCACGCGGTAAGACGATTCGTCCGAAAACTGTAAATCAAAAGAGATATGTTGATGCGATAGATAAGAACACGATTACTTTCGGAATTGGACCAGCCGGAACTGGAAAAACTTATTTAGCGATGGCAAAAGCAGTCCAATCTCTCCAGGCAAAGCAGATTAATCGAATAATTTTGACGCGCCCAGCCGTGGAAGCCGGAGAGCGATTGGGCTTCTTGCCAGGAACGTTACATGAAAAAATTGATCCGTACCTTCGTCCACTTTTCGATGCGCTACATGACATGTTAGACCCTGATGCAATACCAAGATTAATGTCATCCGGCACTATTGAAGTAGCACCGCTGGCTTACATGCGAGGTCGAACCTTGAATGATTCATTTATAATATTAGATGAAGCCCAGAACACTTCTCCCGAGCAGATGAAAATGTTTTTAACGAGGCTCGGTTTTGGATCAAAAATGGTAGTTACCGGAGATATCACACAGATTGATTTACCGAGCCATCAGGAATCGGGACTTTCAATTGTTCGTGGAATTTTGGATGGAATTCCGGACATTACTTTTATGGAGTTGACTTCAGAAGATGTAGTAAGACATCGATTGGTTAGTGAAATCGTTGATGCATATGGAAGATTTGATAATCAAGGCAATCGTGCCGCACGAAGAGATAATAAACCGCGTTCTCTTCGTAACGAGCGCTAAACATCAATAGTAATTACTGATGTTTATCGAACTTACTAATCTGACAGATTCTAATCTTGATACGAATCGGCTAAAGGCCTTGGCCGAATTCTCAAGTATTCGAATGGGAATTCATCCCGAATCAGAGCTAAGTATTTCGTTAGTTGATGAGCAGGAAATGAGCGCACTTCATATGCGGTGGCTAAATGAAGCGGGTCCTACCGATGTGCTTTCATTTCCAATGGACGAACTAAAGCCAAACTCTTCAGCTGATGGTCCTGGACTTCTAGGAGACATAGTTTTATGTCCAGATTACGCAAATAAACAGGCTAAGGGCGCTGGTCACTCACTCGAGGAAGAGCTTGAGGTATTGACCGTCCACGGAGTCCTACACCTTCTCGGATTCGATCATCGAGAAAATGAGGAGAAAATTGCTATGTTTTCGCGTCAGGAAGAGATTCTGAGAGAATGGCGCTCTCGCTCATGAGCCCATTTAATTTAATCCTAGTGATATTGCTATTGCTTTTTGCTGGCTTTCTCGCAGGTAGTGAAGCTGCGATAAATTCAGTTTCTCGCGTATATGTAGAAGAGCTAAAGAAATCTTCTCGTAGCGTTATGTGGGTAAGAAAAGTTTTGTCTGAACCTGCTCGATACTTAAACGTCTTACTTTTTGTTCGAAAAGCATCGGAATTAACAGCTACAGTTCTTGTTGCCCAGACACTCATCGGCGAAATTTCCTCGCTAAATTTGGCGTTGGCAATCTCAGTTTTCACCATGCTAATACTTTCTTATGTAGTTGTGGGAGTAGGCCCTAGAACTCTTGGGAAACAGCGCGCGGGTACTTGGATTATTCCGGCCAGCATTGCTGCGGTCTTACTATCTAAGGTTCTGGGACCAATTACGGCATTACTAATTGCAATAGGTAACGCTCTAACTCCTGGAAAAGGTTTTAAAAGTGGACCATTTGCGAATGAAGCCGAGCTTCGGGATTTGGTGGATCAAGCTAGGGAACGTGGCTTAGTTGAAGAGACTGAGCACGAAATGATTCATTCTGTTTTCGAACTGGGTGACACATTGGTGCGTGAGTTAATGGTTCCTAGAACAGAGATGGTGTGGATTGAAGGAAGTAAGAATCTTAGACAAGGACTCTCGCTTGCATTGCGATCGGGCTTCACCAGAATTCCAGTTATCGGCGAAGGTCTAGACAATATAATTGGTATTGCTTACGTAAAGGACTTAGCCAAAAGAGTTCACGAATATCGAGAATCTGAAACCCAAGAATTAGTCTCTTCACATATAAGACCCGCAACATTTGTTCCGGAAACTAAGACAGCTGCTGATCTTTTGAAAGAGATGCAGCGAAACCAAATTCATCTTGCAATCGTGGTAGACGAGTATGGCGGCACTGCTGGATTGATTACGATAGAGGACATAATTGAGGAGATAGTGGGAGAAATAGCTGACGAATACGATGATGAAGTAGAAGAGATTGAATGGTTGACGCCAAACTCTAAAGCGCGAGCGTCGGCTCGACTTCATCTTGAAGACCTAGCAGATCATTTAGAAATCGAGTTGGACGAAGAAGAACGTGAAGACGTTGACACCATCGGTGGTTATATGGCGAAGAAGCTCGGTCGTGTTCCGATCCCGGGAAGTGAGATAACTCTTCACGAGTGGAAAATTGTGGCGGAACGCCCAATAGGTCGAAGACACCGAATCGGAACCGTATTGGTTGAGCGAATTTCACCAGGCAATTCAAAATCTGGCGATTCCAATAATGAATAGGCCAAAAAAATGAGAATTGTACGTTTTACGCCAAGCAGAAAAACCTCTTTAGGCAATGATCCCCAATTTGGAATTTTCGAGAACAAGGATTCAATTAGATTGATTTCTGGAGATCCACTTTATACAGGAATTCTGCCACTTGATGAGGTAATCAATATTTCTGAAGTAAGGCTATTGGCTCCAGTGATCCCGAGAAGCAAAGTTGTATGTATTGGAAAGAATTATGCCGATCATGCAACAGAAATGGGCGGAGATGTTCCAAAAGAGCCGATAATTTTCCTAAAGCCGAATACATCCATAATTGGACCAGACGAAATTATTCGCTGGCCAGCTGATAGTTCAAGAGTAGATCATGAAGTTGAGCTCGCCATTGTGATTTCTAGAATTTGCAAAGATGTCCCGAAGGAAAAATATTCTGACGTAATTTTTGGTTACACAATCGCTAATGACGTGACCGCCCGCGATCTTCAAAAAATAGATGGGCAATGGACTAGGGCTAAGAGTTTTGACACTTTCTGCCCTATCGGACCTTGGATTGAAACCGAATTTAAGCCAGGAAACCAAAAAATTTCGGCAAGTGTCGCAGGTGAAATTAAGCAATCGGCGCGCCTTGATCAGATGGTTTTCGACATTCCCACGATAATCGCCTTTGTGACGAGAATTATGACCTTATTGCCTGGAGACTTAATCCTTACCGGTACGCCTGCTGGAATTGGGCCAATGGTTCCAGGAAGTAAGGTTTCGGTAACAATTGAAGGAATTGGTGAGTTGGTAAATACGGTGGCGAAATGACTCGCGAAGTGCGAACTAGATTTGCTCCATCTCCAACAGGAGACCTTCATGTAGGCAATATTCGAACCGCCTTATTTGCTTGGGCGTATGCCCGCCATACAAATGGAAAATTAATTTTTCGAATTGAAGATACCGATAGAGAGAGAGTTACCGATGAATATATTGGGAGAGCTCTCGATACATTAAAGTGGTTGGGAATTAATTGGGACGAAGGCCCAGAAGTTGGCGGACCTTACGGCCCATATCTACAGTCCCAGCGCCTGGGAATATATAAAGAATGGGCTGAAACATTCTTACGCAATGGCGATGCGTATCACTGTTACTGCACCACGGAAGAGTTGGAAGCGCGAAGAGAAGCGCAGCGTGAAAAAAATCTTGCGCCAGGTTACGATGGAAAATGTCGCTCCATACAGGATCCGGATTTAAAGAAATATCAAGATGAGGGTCGAAAACCTGTAATTCGAATGCGCATGCCAGAAGGCGATACTAAGTTTCAGGATCTAATTCGAGGCGAAGTTGTATTTGAGCATAAATATGTCCCGGATTTTGTGTTGATGCGAGCAGATGGCTCTCCGCTTTATACGCTCGCAGTCGCCGTCGATGATGTCTTGATGAAGATTACGCATGTTTTGAGGGGAGAGGATCTACTCTCATCAACGCCGAGACAGATTCGTGTTTATCAAGCAATGGGAGTTTCAGATTCTGATTTTCCTGAATTTGCCCATCTTCCTTTTGTGATGGGAACTGATAATGCCAAGCTTTCGAAACGAAATGGCGAGGTGTCTATTGCTTGGTACCGTGAAGAAGGTTTCTTGCCGGAGGCTATCTGCAATTATTTGGCGCTTTTAGGATGGTCACCTGGCGACGATCGAGAAAATATCTCTATGAAGGAATTGACTGAACTTTTTACAGTAGAACGTGTTAATAGCTCTCCAGCAAGATTTGATATGAAGAAACTAGAAGCGATTAACGGAGATAAGATTCGAACTCTCTCCCTCGCAGAGTTTTTGAATCGTTCCTTGCCATTCTTACTACGTGAGAATGTGATAACCGGTAGTGAAGATGAAGTTTCGCTGGTTAAAAAGGCCCTCCCAATAATTCAAGAGAGAATTATCAAATTAAGTGAAGTTGTACCGATGCTTAGCTTTCTTTTTAAGAAGAAACTTGAATTTGATGAAGAAACGAAGAGTAGGATTAAGGAATCTGACTCACAGAACGTCCTGAAAAGCGCTATTGCGTCACTTGAAACGCTTAGCGAATGGAAACATACTCACATTGAAGAGGCATTGCGAAAGTCGCTTCTAGATGGGTTAGGACTAAAACCAAGATTGGCATTTGGTCCTGTGCGCATTGCCGTTACCGGTAGCCCGATATCGCCACCACTATTTGAATCCATGGAACTTCTCGGCAGAGAGGTTTCGATGCAGAGAATTCGGGAGGCGATCGGTTAGCTAACTTCGCGCTATTCTTAGCGCTTTGGGGTATGGGGTAATTGGCAGCCCAGCTGATTCTGGTTCAGCTTGTCTAGGTTCGAGTCCTGGTACCCCAGCAGAAAAACTAAATATCGATGGCCCCGTCGTCTAGTGGCCTAGGACTCTGGCTTCTCAAGCCAGCTACGAGGGTTCGAATCCCTTCGGGGCTGCCATCATTTCTTTAATAAGTGTTCACTTAATTTCGCTGCAGTTGCGACAACAGCAGCAGCGTGAATTCTTCCCGGCTGTCTACCTAATCTCTCAATTGGCCCTGAGATGCTTACTGCTGCAATTACTTTGTTATTGGGTCCGCGAACTGGAGCTGAAACGGATGCAACTCCTGGCTCTCGCTCACCAACGCTCTGCGCCCAACCGCGTCGCCGAACTGCAGATAATGCTGCTGCGCTAAATCTCGCGCCATTAAGTGCTCGATGAAGTCGATCAGCATCCTCCCATGCAAGAAGTACTTGGGCGGCTGAGCCGGCGCCCATTGTTAAGGCGGCGCCAACCGGAACCGAATCACGGAGTCCAGATATTCTCTCTGCCGCTGCAACACAGATTCTTTGGTCGCCTTGTCTGCGATACAACTGCGCACTTTCACCCGTTGCATCTCGAAGCGAGGTGAGAGCAGGCACCGCAACGGCCAACAATCGATCCTCTCCAGTTGCGGCTGCAAATTCGCTATTTCGAGAGCCGAGAATGAATCGTCCATTTAAATCCCGCGCTACTAATCGATGAACTTCCAGAGCCACTGCTAGCCGATGGGCCGTGGGACGAGCGATTTTGGTCGCCTTCACTAGCTCGCTCAGAGAATGTGGACCAGATTCTAAAACGGTCAAGATTCTTACCGCTTTATCAAGTACTCCGACTCCGCTATTCTTCTTGTCCATAATCTGATAATGCCATCTCAATAGGTGAGAAGTAAAGATGGACGGAGGGGCGATGGGCAAGACACTGGCCGAGAAAGTCTGGAACGACCATATTGTGCGCCAAAGCGCTGGCGAACCTGATCTGCTTTACATCGACCTGCATTTAATTCATGAAGTTACGAGTCCACAAGCATTTGATGGGCTGCGTCTTGCCGGACGAAGCGTGCGTCGACCCGAATTAACGTTGGCCACTGAAGATCACAATGTGCCAACTATCGATATCGATAAACCGATTGCTGATCCAGTTTCTCGTCTACAAGTAGATACGTTGCGTAAGAATTGTTCTGAATTTGGCATTCGAATTCATTCACTTGGAGATGTTGAACAGGGAATAGTTCACGTCGTTGGTCCGCAACTAGGAATTACCCAACCTGGAATGACAATTGTTTGTGGCGATTCACATACTTCGACTCATGGCGCATTTGGCGCTCTTGCATTTGGTATTGGGACTAGCGAAGTTGAGCATGTGCTTGCCACCCAGACACTTCCTCTAAATCGTCCAAAAATGATGGCTATAAATGTCGAAGGCACTTTAAAGCCTGGAGTTACATCGAAAGACATCATTCTCGCTGTTATTGCAAAGATATCAACGGGTGGAGGCCAGGGCTATATTTTGGAGTATCGCGGAAGCGCTATTAGGAAACTCTCGATGGAAGCGCGAATGACAATTTGCAATATGTCGATTGAGGCCGGTGCGCGAGCAGGATTAATCGCACCTGATGAAATAACTTTTGAATATATTAAAGGAAGACCGCATGCGCCTAAAGGTCAAGAATGGGATGCTGCGCTTTCTTATTGGAAGACTTTGTATAGCGATACCGATGCAAAGTTCGATAAGGAGATAACTCTTAATGCCGATGAACTCTCTCCATTTGTCACATGGGGGACCAACCCCGGGCAAGGCGTGCCACTAAACTCTTCGGTGCCAATTCCAAGTGAATTTGCTGATGAGCAAGAGCGAGTTGCTGCACAGAATGCACTTACTTATATGGATTTAAAAGCAGGGACTCCAATGAAAGCCATCAAGATCGATACGGTTTTTCTTGGTTCTTGTACAAATGGTCGAATAGAAGATTTACGATCAGCCGCAGAAATAATTAAGGGGCGACGTATTGCGGGCGATACGCGTATGTTGGTCGTTCCAGGTTCGGCTCGAGTTAGATTACAGGCGGAAGCCGAAGGTTTAGATCGAGTATTTCTCGATGCAGGCGCTGAATGGCGAAGTGCAGGTTGCTCAATGTGTCTTGGAATGAATCCGGATCAATTAAAGCCGGGAGAGAGGTCAGCTTCCACAAGTAATAGAAACTTTGAAGGGCGACAAGGAAAAGGTGGCAGAACACATCTTGTTAGTCCACTTGTGGCTGCAGCCACCGCTATCAAAGGAACGCTGGCTTCACCAGCTGATCTTTAGGAGTTAATATGGAGAAATTTATCTCGCATTCGGGAACCGGCGTTCCATTAAGACGTAGTAATGTCGATACGGATCAAATTATTCCAGCTGTTTATTTGAAACGAGTGACAAGAACTGGGTTTGAGGACGGATTATTTGCTGCTTGGCGAAACGATCCAGACTTTGTACTAAATCAGCCGCAATATAAAAATGGAACCATCTTGGTAGCCGGAGTTGATTTTGGAACTGGTTCTTCTCGAGAACATGCTGTCTGGGCGCTTCAAAACTATGGCTTTAAAGTTGTAATTTCATCAAGATTTGCTGATATTTTCCGCGGTAACTCTCTTAAAGGCGGCCTATTAACCGTGATCCTGCCTCAGAACGAGGTCGAAGCGTTGTGGACTGCAATTGAAAAAGAGCCGAATACTCTCATCAATGTCGATCTTCAATCACGACAGGTTAGCTATGGCGGACGGAATATTAGTTTTGATCTTGATGATTACACGCGCTGGAGATTGATGGAAGGGCTAGATGACATCGGATTGACTCTTCGAAAAATTGAGGACGTGGAGAGTTTTGAGAAGGGGCGCGCCAAATTTAAGCCAAAGACGCTGCCTATTCTCAACTGAATTAAATACTCTAAACCTATTGTTGAGACTTTCTAAATCTGCCAAAAACTCAAGGAAAATAAGGGTTTTCCCAAGACCTTAATTAGGCTTTTCTTGCGACACACCGAAAAAGATGCGCAAAATAGCGGTTTTAGGTGCGTAAATTGTGAGCACAGTTAAGCAAACGCTTAACTTTACGCGTAAATAAGGGGATTAAATGAACAAGACCCAGTTCATTGCTTCGTTGGCACCACATTTCAACGGAAGCAAGAAAGAGGCCGCCCACGCCGTTGAAATCGTTTTCGATTCAATTGTGCGAAATATTCAACGTGGCGAAGATGTAACAATCAACGACTTTGGCAAGTTTAAGAAAGTCGATCGCAAGGCTCGCAAAGGTCGTAATCCATTCACTGGTGAGACGATTCAGATCAAGGCGAGTAAGAAAGTTAGATTCCTTCCTGCAAAAGCTCTAAAGGAAGTAATCTCAGGCGATCGTAAACTTGGACCTGCTCCAAAGCCAGCTCCAGTTGTAAAGCCAGCCGCCAAGAAAGCAGCGAAAAAGGTTGCTAAAAAGGCTGGAAAAGCCAAGAAAGGCAAGAAAAAGGGTAAGCGGTAAGTAAATTATCGTTCGAGGCCACGCGCTTAGGCGCGTGGCCTTTTGCCATTCAGTTTAGGCTACTTCCATGAGCGGCAATCGAATTTCCTACGCTCCTCCGAAAGGCAAGCCGCTTGGAACTAACTGGGCGTTCAGAATTGGTGCCGGAGTTCTCCGCCCCCTATTAAATTTAATTGTCAAAAAAGATTGGCGCGGTGCGGAGAATTTACCTAAGTCAGGGGCAGCAATCGTTGTTTGCAATCATCTTTCATATTTAGACCCGCTTACCTTTACTCATTTTCTTTATAACAATGGACGCGCGCCGAGATATCTTGGTAAGGAAGCGGTTTTCAAAGTTCCGTTTATAGGTTGGTTTATTAAGCAGGCCGGCCAGATTCCCGTTAAGCGCGAGAGCAAAGATGCGGTCCTCGGCTTTGAACATGCAATCGCAGTGCTTAAAGCTGGCCATCTACTTGGGGTTTATCCCGAGGGAACACTTACAAGAGATGAAAATTTATGGCCAATGCGGGCCAAAACTGGGGTTGCACGTCTGGCAATTATGACCGGCGTTCCCGTTTACCCATGCGCATCATGGGGGCCAGAAAAAATAATTCCACCCTATGGTCGCAAAATCAGACTCTTTCCTCGGACAAAAGTTTCTGTAATTATGGGAGATAAAATAAAACTAGATAATTGGCGAGACAGCAATAACCAAAGTGATATTGAGGCTGCGACTGATGCGATTATGGATGAAATAACAAAATTGCTTGAAATATTACGTAGCGAAAGTGCGCCTAAGGTGAGGTTTGATCCAAAGAAATCAGACTTACCAAGAACTGGAAATTTCAAGAGGAATAGATGAAGATTTCAATTCTAGGAACCGGCCAGTGGGGCACCACTCTGGCTCAAGTGTTAACTGATGCTGGCAATGAAGTGATTATGTGGGGCCGAAATGCGGATGTCGTAAGTGAAATCAACACTAAGCACACTAATGAGCGCGCACTACCCGACTTCAAACTGGCCGAGACTGTAAGTGCAACAAATAAGATTGAAGTAGCTCTTGAGGATGTCGGGGCTCTAGTTTTAGCAATTCCATCGCAATCCCTTCGTAAGAATCTTGTGGACTGGAGGAATATTTTTCCTAAACAAGTGCCAATTATCTCAACCTTGAAAGGAGTTGAGTTAGGTTCGCATCTACGAATGACTGAAGTGATTCAAGATGTACTAGAAATTAACTCAGAACAAATTGCAATTCTTACTGGCCCCAATCTTGCAAGAGAAGTGGTTTTACGCCAACCAGTTGGCGCGGTATCGGCAAGTGAATCTCAGGCATTAGCCGATGCCACAGCAGAACTCTTTAGCGCTCCTTATTTCCGCGTTTATACATCTACTGATGTTGTAGGTTGTGAATTAGCTGGCGCTGCCAAGAATGTGATTGCGCTTGCTGTAGGAATGTCTATTGGCATGGGATTTGGAGAAAATACCCAGGCGCTAGTTATTACTCGGGGTCTAAATGAATTAACTCGACTTGGCATGGCTCGTGGTGCGCGCCCATTGACTTTTGTAGGTCTAGCTGGAGTTGGCGATTTGCTGGCAACTTGTGGTTCCTCACTCTCCCGAAATCGCACCTTTGGTGAAGCGCTAGGACGGACGGGCTCCATGGAGAGCGCGGCAAAGAGCGTCCCGTCAACTGTCGAAGGAGTGTCGACCGCGAGCTCCTTGGTCGAATTAGCTCACTCAGTTGGTATTGAGGTGCCAATTATGGAGGCGGTATCTGAAGTAGTTACTAATAAAATGACTCCTACCGAAGCAATTATCCAATTGATGCAAGTCGCTACTGGGGCGGAGATTGAAGAATCGTGAAAATACGAGTTGCCTTAATTTGTGGAGGTCGAAGCAGCGAGCACGAAATCTCTTGCATCTCAGCATCTGGCGTGTTGGATGCAATCGACAAAAGCGAATTTGATCCCATTCTTATCGGCATCAGTAAGTCTGGAGCTTGGATCCAACTACCGAATTCTTCCGAGTTTGTAGCGGGCGAATCTGGACTCCCATCTGTTCCAGATAGATCTAGTAACTTGAGTTTTGGAAGTGATGGATTCTTATCTGATGGAAAACAAAATCTAGAAATTGATGTGGCATTTCCGCTTCTACATGGCGCATATGGCGAAGATGGAACTATTCAAGGACTTTTTGAGATGTTAGATATTCCATATGTTGGTTCAGGAGTTCTAGCTTCATCCGTTGCGATGGACAAGACTTTCGCTAAGCCAATCTACGCAGATTTTGGACTTAATGTTGCTGATGGAATAACCATTAATGAGAAAGATTGGAGCTCCAATAAGTCTCTAGAAGTAGCGAAGGCTTCTGCGCTAGGTTTCCCATTATTCATAAAGCCGGCTAGAAGTGGATCTAGTCGTGGCACTCACAAAGTAAAAGATGTATCGCAAATCGAAGCTGCCATTGATTCAGCTCATAAATTTGATCCAAAAGTGATGGCTGAAGCCGCCATATTCGGGCGAGAAATCGAGTGTGCAGTTCTCGAGATAGATGGCAAGGCTCAGGCATCAGTTCTTGGTGAGATTAAAGTGAATCCACCACATGAGTTTTACGATTTTGAAGCTAAGTATTTAGATGGATCAACCACTTTTGAGATTCCCGCTGATTTACCTTCTACCCTCACAGAGAGAATTCAATCGGCTGCGATAGCGGCTTTTTCTGCTCTGGGATGTGAAGGTCTAGCAAGAGTAGATTTTTTCTTAACTGAAGAAGGCAAGGTTGTAATTAACGAACTGAATACTATGCCTGGCTTTACGCCACGTTCAGTTTTCCCAATGCTCTGGCAAGCCTCTGGTAAAAGTTATTCGGAATTAATTAGTCAGTTAATCAAGAGCGCGCTAAAGCGTTCTAAAAACGTCGTTAGATAGTTATGCTCGAATCTGAGCTGCTCGAAGAGATTAAAAAACTTTTTGCAAGATCCAATCCAAATCTGGATTTAGGAATCGGCGATGATGGGGCCGTTTTCAATCCTCAAGGCAAGCAAGTTGTAGTAACAGATGTTGCGGTTGAGGAGGTTCATTTTAAGTGCGATTGGAGCAGTTATTTCCAGATTGGCAGGAAAGTAACGGCCGCAAATCTTGCGGATATTTTTGCCATGGGTGGAGAACCTAAATATTTATTGGTTGCGCTCGTGCTTCCGAATCGCCATCAAAGTGGAGCTTTAGAAATCGCCGCAGGAATCGCGCATGAAGCAGATTTAGTGGGCGCAACAGTAATCGGCGGAGATTTGTCTAGCGGTAGTGAATTAACAATTTCCATAACCGCAATTGGTGAGGTTTCTTCTCCGATAAGACGAGATGGCGCAAAAATCGGAGATCGCGTGCTGATTTCAGAGTTGCCCGGTGCTTCGGCGGCTGGTTTAGCTTTGCTAAAAAGCGGCTCTGAAAATTCAAGTGAGATAGCAAAAGAGCTCGTAATTCAACATCTTGCTCCTACGATCAATTATCAGAAATACCGAGAAGCGTCGGGGGATTTAAACTCGGCTATTGATACCAGTGATGGCTTATTGCTGGACGCATCTAGAATCGCTCAAGCAAGTAAGGTAAAAATAACTTTTTTCAAGGAAATTTTAAAGACGAGCATGTTGCAATCTGTTGACCCAGAAAACTATATGGAATGGGTGCTCCATGGAGGAGAAGATCACAAACTTCTTGGAACCGGTAGCGAAAAGATCGAAGGTTTTATTGAGATAGGCAGAGTGGAAGCCGGAGCGGGTATTTACCTCGATAATAAAGAGATCTCAATATCTGGCTATGAGCACAGATGGAGTTAACGAGTTACTTTTCCAGCCTTTAAGCAAGAGGTACAGACATTCTTACGCTTGGTGTAACCATTGATGAGTGTTTTGACCCGTTGAATATTTGGATTCCAGCGGCGTCTGGTGCGTCGCTTCGAGTGGGAGACGTTGTTGCCAAAGCTCGGTCCTTTTCCACAAACGTCGCAGACTGATGCCATGGCTTAACTCCTTAAGTACGGTTTTGAGAGCGCAAGATTAGCCGGAGATCGCTAATCGACGCCAATCAGTGCGGAAAATTAGGGGCTTTCCGGACTTTAGGGTGGTGCTATTGGAGAATGAAGCATGGTTGACCTAAGTTCAAAAACCAGCCTGATTGTGGGCGATCGAACCGCGAAGGTTCTATTTGAAGAATTGGGCCTATCAACTGTTGAAGACATTCTTCGTCATTATCCGCGGCGCTATGTGGTTAGAGGTCAGTTGACTGATTTCCATCAATTAAAAGATGGAGATGAAGTCACGATTTTGGCTCGCATCGTTAGTTGTAAAGTAAAGAAGATACCGGGTCGCAAAGGCGGGATTCTTGAAGTAGTTGTTTCTGATGGTTCAGAAAAACTGCTTTTGACTTTCTTTAATCAAGCCTGGCGCATCAAAGAGTTACGCGAAGGCCGCGAAGGGTTATTTGCGGGCAAAGTTAGCCAATTCAAGAGTCAACGACAGTTAGCACATCCTGACTATCTCTTGATTCCGGAAGGTGAAGACGCAGAATCAGCAATCAGCGAATTTGCAGGTAAGTATCTGCCAGTCTATAAAGCTACTCGCAAACTTCCCTCATGGAAGATCGCACAATGTGTTTCGTTGGCAATAGCTAATATTGGCAATTTAGAAGATCCAATACCAATAAAACTGCAGCAGCAACTTAACTTACCTAATCTCTCTCAATCACTCAGAGAGGTGCATCAGCCAACGGACTTACTTGCTGCCGAAAAAGCCATATATCGTCTGACATTTGATGAAGCATTAGCTATGCAACTCTTTCTCTTGCTGCGCAAGAAAGAGATTAGGAAAAGTCAAACAAAGGAGCCAAATAAGCTAGATACCGAACTCTTGACGCGTTTTGATAGTTCCTTAAACTTCAAATTAACTGCCGCACAATTAAGAGTCTGGAGTGAGATTTGCACTGATCTGGAGGGCGACTCACCCATGTACCGACTGCTGCAAGGTGATGTCGGTTCTGGCAAAACTATTATCGCTTTAAGAGCGATGTTGGCGATTAAGGGTGGTCAATCTGCTCTTTTGGCTCCAACTGAGGTATTGGCCCAACAGCATTTCAAAACTTTTACTCGGCAATTGGGTCCACTAGCGAAGAGAGGTGAATTGGATGGATCTCTGGAAGGCGTTCGAATTGAGTTACTCACAGGATCAACAACTAGCAGCGAGAGAAAAGCGATATTAAGTCTTGCAAAGAGCGGCGAAATAGATATTCTCATCGGAACACACTCACTTCTAAGCGAAGATTTAAAGTTCAAAAATCTAGATCTCGTCGTGATTGATGAGCAACATAGATTCGGTGTCGAACAGCGAGATGTACTTAGAAATAAATCAAAGTATCCACCGCATATTCTAGTGATGACAGCTACGCCAATCCCCAGGACAGTAGCTATGACGGTCTTTGGTGATCTCGATGTTTCTACTTTGGATGAACTGCCTTTAGGAAGGACACCAATCCAAACTCATGTCGTAAATTCATTGAGTGAACCTAAACTGATGGAGAGAACTTGGCAGAGAGTCCGGGAGGAGGTTTCTAACGGTCATCAAGTTTATGTTGTTGCTCCTAAAATATCACCGACCGATGATTCAGATTTTACTAACTTTGGTTTAAGTAGCGAAGAGATGAAGAGAATGAAGCGCCTATCGGGCGATCCAGAGCTACAATTTTCGCAACCAGCAAATTCAGTTTTGGAACTTTTTCCCAAATTACGTGATCAACAATTAAAAGGTTTACGAATTGCAATGCTTCACGGTCGACTTCACCCAGATGAAAAGGAGTCCACCATGAGCGCTTTTCAGGCTCGCGAAGTTGATGTCCTGGTATCAACAACAGTCATCGAAGTTGGCGTGGATGTTCCAAATGCCTCGATGATGGTGATTTTGGATGCAGAAAGATTTGGTGTTTCCCAATTGCATCAGTTGCGTGGTCGGGTTGGCCGCGGCCAAACCCCGGGACTCTGCATTTTGGTAACGAGCGCCGCTCCAGAAAGCGATGCCGCATTACGTCTTAAGGCAGTAGCGGCAACAACAGATGGCTTCGAGCTGAGTCGATTAGATCTGGAACAGCGACGTGAAGGTGATGTTCTTGGCAGCGCCCAATCTGGGGCAACATCTCACCTTCGACTATTGAGAGTAATTCGCGATGAAACTTTGATTCTTAAAGCGCGAGACGTTGCAATGGAATTGATTAATTCTGACGAAGCGCTTAAGAACTATCCTGGCCTGCTCCTTGAAGTTGATAAGTTACGCCAAGAAGAACGAGCCTCGTATTTGGAGAAGAAATAGTGAGAATCATCGCGGGACTTGCTAAGGGGCGAAATCTAATTTCACCAAAAGAAGGCGTAAGGCCAACTTCAGACCGCGCCAGGGAAGCTCTCTTTTCAACACTGGAATCCGAATTTGGATCAATTTCTGATTTAAATTTTTTAGACCTTTATTGTGGATCCGGAGCAGTAAGCGCTGAGGCGCTCTCCCGTGGGGCCTCTTTTGCACAAGGTGTTGATCGAGATGAAAAGGCAGTAGAAGTCGCAAGAAGTAATCACGAATTGCTCAGCAAAATTCAGGGAGTTGGCAAAAGTAGCGTTGTCCAGATGCCAGTAAAAAGATTTCTTGAACAACCAGCACAAAATAAATTTGATATCGTGTTTCTTGATCCGCCATATGATGCAACCTCAAGTGAGGTAATTGAGGTTCTAAATCTTCTTTCAAGTAGCGGATTTCTTAAGAGGGGCTCAGTAATCGCGATTGAAAGAGATTCGAAAAGTAAGCCGATTATTTGGCCAAAGGAGTTAACCTTGCTTAAAGAGCGAAAATATGGCTCAGCAATAATCTTCTATGCCGAGGCATGTTAGCGTTTGCCCATGAGAAAAGCAGTCTGCCCCGGCTCTTTTGACCCAATCACAAATGGGCATATTGATGTTATAGAGAGAGCGAGTGGATTGTTTGATCAAGTTGTTATTGCCGTGCTCGCCAACTCTTCAAAGACTGGTTTATTCTCAATAGAGGAGAGGCTTGTCCTAGCGAAAGATGCCGTCTCTCATATCCCAAATGTGACTGTTGATACTTGGAGCGGCTTGCTAGTTGATTATTGCAAAACCAACAACATAGGAGCCATCATCAAAGGGCTTAGGGCCGTGAGTGATTTTGATTATGAACTTCAGATGGCACAGATGAATTTACAACTAAAGGGCGTAGACACATTATTGATGGCGACTAAGCCCGCATACTCATTCCTTAGCTCATCTTTAGTACGAGAAATTGCTCGCTATGGAGGCGATGTCTCTGCGCTTGTTCCAGCCGGAGTACTAAAGGAATTGAAAGCCCGATCTACACATGGAGGGAAAGGCAACTGATGGAATCACTAGAAAAATTGGAGGCAGCCGTGACTTTGGTAAAAGAGTCTCGGGCTGTTCCATTATCAGCTTCATGTGTAATACATAGAGGAGAACTTTTAAGCGTCCTCGATGACATCTCAAAGGCGCTTCCAAATGATTTCGCTAGCGCAAAAAAACTTTTGGCACATCGCGAACAGATTATTGAAGAGGGGCGCCAGAGCGCCGAACAACTTATTGCGCATGCGCGTGAGGAAGTCGCAAGAATGGTTGAGCAGACCGCCATCGTCGCCGCCGCGAGAGAGGAAGCCGCTCGACTAGTAGATGAAGCTCACAACAAAGTAGAGCGGGAGCGCGAAGAAGTTGATGCCTATATCGATTCACGGTTGGCGACTCTAGAAGTAATCTTGAACAAGACTCTGGATGCGGTAAATCGAGGTCGAGAAAGACTTGCCGGCGCAAGTGATAAAGATGTGCTTTCCCAATTATCTGAAGATTAAATGAGCGCTTCCCCTTTCAAATTAAATCTCCACGAACTGCCAAGACGCGCTGGAGATTTTAAAGATTATCGATTGGATTTTGCGACGCTTGAATCCATCGGAAATCCCATGATTGCCATACCAGTCAAATCTCCAATACTCATAACCGTTAGGGCAGAATCGGTTTCTGATGGGATTCTCCTCTCCGGAACTATAAGCGGAACTGCCGTTGGCGAATGCGGGCGCTGCCTTGATCCGATAGAGAAG
>Ga0129336_10000084_pt1 | contig 42151 bp, 59 predicted proteins | sample CPB6_02_DNA_FD_96878 | JGI IMG/M metagenome (GOLD analysis project Ga0129336, IMG submission 96878) | Freshwater to marine salinity gradient microbial communities from Chesapeake Bay, USA - CPBay_Sum_0.6_0.2_DNA | ecosystem: Environmental > Aquatic > Marine > Coastal | place: USA: Chesapeake...
TGAAGAAATATTCGGGGTTAGTTCAATTGGTAGAACTACGGACTTTGAATCCGTGTGTTGGTGGTTCGAACCCATCACCCCGAACCATTAGGAGTTCATGATGTATTTTTATCGCAAGTATTTCCCGCTAGTAGCTAGTGCATACTCTGCGGCGTTGTTTATCTACTTTACTTTCATGTCAAACAATAAGTTTGATGCTTTTACATATGGCAATATGGTATTAATGTCGTTTTGGGCTGCATATTGCTGGATTGTAATCTACAATCAAGACATCGTGATTGACAACTTGACAAAAACTATGGCAAGCGTTGCTGCTTCTTTGAAGTTGTTGGCAGAAATGGAAGAACAGGAAGTCGATGAAGAAGAGGAAGAAGAGAAGAAAACTTAATTACTTCTTTTCTACTTCTTTCTCTTGTGCTTTTTTCTTTGCTTCATCGAGGGTCTTATACAATGCGTTCATATTCTTCTGACACTCAGTATTCTTTGAATGTAATTCAACAAGCAACTTTGCAACTTGAGCATCCGTCAAAGTTTCAGGATTGGGGAAACGCCTTACATTCTGACAATAAAACATGGAACGATCTGGTACATAAACTTGCAGCTCAGTCTTCGTCAACACCTGAGGAGGCTTGCTTGCACAACCAGCAAGAGTGAGAGCAGCGAGGGAGACAAGTAACAACTTCATTTTGGTGCATCCTTTAGTTTAGTTACGGTCTTCTTTAGTACATCGGAAGCTGGTCTATCTACAGTATCTTTTGATTCGATGTCTGTAGTGATAGCATCCATTTTGCCTTTGAATTCTTTCTTGTCAGCAGCATTAGCCTCTTCGACTTCTTTCTGTCTCTTGGCTATATCTTCTAACTGCTGTCTTAGACGTTCTTGGTCTTTTTGATTCTGTTCGATCTGCTTCTGGTTATATTCGTATAGGGCTTCACGTTCAATGTCTTTGCGCCACTTGTAATAGAGACCGCTAAGGACGCCGAAGCCAATTATACCAGCAGCTATATATAAGGTAAGCTTGTTCATTGTTAGTTCCTTTCACCCATACCCTCTATTTATAGGAGTCACATCATGAAGCTTGAGATTGTTAGAGTAAATGAAGACGGGTCTGCTGATGCTACCGTAGAGTTTGATGCTGGAGAGATGGAAGCATTTGCTCGTATCGGTATATTGGCAACATTAGAGACAGCTATGAAGTCTGAGAGAGCAAAAGCACCAGATTTGGATTGGCCACCGGCCGAAGAAGAAACAACACAGGATGAACCATGAAAGTTTATATTGGACCTTACAAAGGATGGACAGGACCTTATCAGATAGCTGATAAGATCTTCTTTTGGCTTGATCAACACGGCATTTGGGCTGACGATGATCCTCGTCTTAAAAGATGGGATTATAAAGCTCATGATAAACTTGGTGACTGGTTAGCCAGCACATGGGTATCTGACTTTTGTAATTGGGTTGATAGTAAGAAGAAACGTAAGATAAAGATCAAATTAGATCGTTATGATACATGGTCTATGGATCATACGCTTTCTCTTATCATACATCCAATGCTAGTTCAACTTAAAGCAACCAATCATGGTTACTTCTCTGTTGATGAGGAAGATACACCTATTGAAGCTGGTGTAAAAGATGAATATGGTAGTGATTCTAAAGCAGAAGAACGTTATAACTGGGTCATGGATGAAATGATCTGGACTTTCGACCAACTTATTAACACTGAACGTGATATCGATCTCTTCTATACAGAAGAAAATGGTTGGGACTTAGAAGGAAGCAATAAGTATAACGATCGCATCAAAAATGGTTTGCGTCTTTTTGGTAAATACTACAGAGGACTCTGGGACTAATGATCATGAATTTAGTAGAAGAAATTGAAGAATCCATCATGCTCGAAGCAAACACCGTGTGTTGTGCTATGGGTGATGTCAATAATAGTTTTGGTGTTACACTCCAACGTGGTGAACAACTAAAGAAGCACGGTCTGACACCTATCTATTATTTCCATAAGGATACTATGTCCCTATCTGTAGAAGCAAAAGAAACAAAAAATGCTCACTGATGTTTAAGTTTGAAGAAACTAAGTGGATTCATGCTGAGTTAAGCTCTCGCTGTCAAGCGATGTGCCCTGACTGTCCTAGAAATGACTACGGTTTTAAAAATCGTAGTGATTATCCACAAGTAGATTTGACGTTTGAAAATTGGAAAAAACTATTCGATAATGTCGACTTGCCTAATATTGAAAGTTTACTTTTTAATGGTAACTTTGGAGATCCAATCTTTAACAATGATATAATAGATATTATTGACTATTCTTCTAAAAAATGGCCACTATTAAAAATTTTTATTTCTACTAATGGTGGTTTACGTAATGAGAAGTGGTGGTCAGAATTTGGTGAAAGATTTAAATTTAAATCTTGGCGTCAACCATTTAGATTAGAAGTTTATTTCTGTATAGATGGTTTAGAAGATACTCAAGAACTTTATAGAATAAACGTTCCTTATAAAAAAGTTATGGCTAATGCTAAAGCTTTTATTGATTCTGGAGGATTTGCTGTATGGCAAATGATTCCATTCAAACATAATGAACATCAAATAAAAGAAGCTAGAACTTTATCCGAAAAACTTGGATTTAAATCATTTAGATTAAATGATTGTGATAGAGATAATATGTGGGTCTTTACAGATGAAAAAAATGGTTATTATATAAGACCTACGTCTGACAAAACAAAACCACTTCCACCTAGACCCGCTACATTTTCAGATTTTGATACAAATATTAATATTATTGGTGATAACAATATTGAATATTATTCAAAACAATTAAATAAAAAATGGGATGAATGGAATAACGTTATAAAATGCTACGCCAAAGATAATAAAACGTTTTATATAGCTTCTAATGGAGAAGTTTATCCATGTTGTTGGAGTGGTCATTACCCAAAACAATTTTCTGGTAAAATATCTACTTTTGACTTTGTTAAATCAACAGGAAATTTAGATAATAATGCTTTAGAAATTGGATTAGAAAAAGCCTTTGAATCGTTAAATTTAATAGATAAAACATTTACTTCTAAAAAGATGTGTACGAGTAAGCACGATTTACAAGAAGGAAATGTACCTATTGTATGTGTTAATTGCTCGGTACTTAATTTGAGTAAAACGTTTGTAAAAAGAAATATCACATAAAAAAAATATTTTTATAGTTGACAATTTTTAGTTGATGATTATATATAGTAGTGTGGATGCCTAATGGGTCCATATTATACAACTCGCTTAATAGGAGAAAACACATGACAAACTGGCCTACATATAAGTTCGATCATTCATTCGCAGATCTCGATAAGTTCGGTAAGTTCTTCGTTGGTGCTGATAAGATCGCTCAACGTATGGCAGAAACAGTAGAACATATCCAAAAGACTGCAGGTGCTACATTCCCTCCATTCAATCTCAAGAAGACAGACGACAATGTCTATGTCGTTGAGCTTGCTGTTGCAGGGTTTGGTAAGCAAGACATCGAACTTACACTCGAAGACAATAAGCTTGTCGTTAAGGGTCAAACAACCGTCGATACACTTACTGAAGACGGTATAGATGTTCAATACCTACATAAGGGAATCGCTGATCGTGCATTCACTCGTACATTCTCACTTGCTGATAATGTTGTCGTTAATAATGCTGCTATGGTCAATGGTATTCTTAAGATCTGGCTCGAGCATATCATTCCAGAAGATAAGAAGCCAAAGAAGATCGACATCACCGATGCCGCAGAATCTGCTAAGAAGACAAAGAAAGAACTTCTCGTAGAAGACAAATAATTATATCATGATATAATGTGACATGTGGCTGGTGGCAATAGCTTCTGGCCACATTTTCATTTCAAATAATAAGAGAAAGGAACTCCAATGTTAAATTGGTTCAATAATTACATGCGTTATATGAGAACTATAGCAGAATTAAATGCACTTACTGATCGTGAACTCGCCGATATAGGAATGAAGAGAGAAGAAATCATATTCGAAGCAACGAAACAGTGGGCCGCTGCATCATGAAGATCCTGAAGTTTTTTTACGAACTTATTATTGAAACAAGAGATCTTCAAAATCAATGGAACTATAAGACTGGAGCGTTCTTAAATCATAAATAAGCCATGATGAATCCCTATATTATGCTCTGAAACGATATAGGAGATTAAAATGGCTTTAGTAACATTTGAACAGTTGAATGAGTTTTTTGAGGACACAAACGAAGACATCGTTCAAGCATTCGTAGATCCACTAAATGAAGTAATGGAATTCTACGAGATCAATAATCCAAGAAGAATATCAATGTTTCTAGCTCAGGTAGGTCATGAATCCGGTGGTCTCAGAGCAAGAAAAGAGAACTTAAATTACAGGGCGGAAACACTTGTAAAGGTATTTCCGAAGTATTTTCGTGGTAAGAATCCAAACGAGTATGCAAAGAATCCAGAGAAGATCGCAAATCTCGTCTACGCAAGTAGAATGGGCAACGGTCCTCCTGAGTCTGGTGATGGTTACCGCTACTGCGGTCGTGGCCTTATCCAGCTAACAGGTAAAAGCAACTATCAAGCTTTTGCAACTGACATGAATATGGACCTTGCTGAAGCAACCGAATGGTTGGAAACAGAAGAGGGTGCAGCGTGGTCAGCAGGTTGGTTCTGGGATTCAAGAGAACTTAATCAATGGGCAGATAAGGATGATATCCTTACTGTCACTAAGAAAATTAACGGTGGAACAATCGGTCTCGAGGATCGTAAGCATCATTATGAAGCAGCCTTAGAAATCTTTGGAGGTTAATGATGCCTAAATTCGGAACACCAGACGATGAACCAGTAGCAGCAAAACCTGCTATGGATCAGTTACCACCCGCTACAAAGGGTGCAGCTGCATCGATACAGACTAACTATTTTGATGCGGGTCCATCAAGACCAAGTGCATCACCACAGATGTCTGAAGCAGCACAGCTTGCACAAATAGAACTAGAAAAGCAGAAGTGGGAAGCAGAAAACGGTAAGCAGAACGAACACTGGATGAAAGCATATTGGCGTCCAGCGATGGGTTGGTTATACATGCTCATGTGTTTCTGCGACTTCGTTGCTTTCCCAATCATCGCGATGTTCATGCCACAATTCTTGAAAGGCATGACATACATCCCGTGGAAGTCAATCACACTTGATAACGGTGGGTTGATTCATATGGCATTCGGCGCCATTCTTGGTGTTGCTGCTTGGACACGTGGACAAGAGAAGATAGCTGGTAAACAGTAATTTACTTCTCAACTAAAATATGTTATAATATGCTTATAATTGACAGTCTTGAGGTAGCATTTTATGTCACGTTTCTACACAAACTTCTATTCACGTGGTAACAAGATTTATCTACGTGGATATCAAAACGGAAAGCGTATCAGTGAAGAGGTAGATTACGAGCCCTACCTCTTCATTCCTTCCGATAAAGGCGATTATTTAACACTCGACAATAAGAAAGTTGGTAAGATCAACTTCTCATCGATGCGTGAAGCTCGTGATTTCGTCAAACAATATAGCGAAGTCTCTAACTTCAAGTTTTATGGTCTGACTAACTATCCATATGTATTCATCAACGATGAGTATCCCGGCCAGATCGATTATGATCCTGAACTCATCTCTGTGGTTACCATCGACATCGAGGTAGCGAGTGATGATGGATTTCCAGATATCAAGCAAGCATCCAAACCAATCACTGCTATCTCTCTTCGCAAGAACGGGCGCAGCATCGTGTTTGGTTGTGGCTATTACAAGCCAAAGTCAGATGACGTCATCTATGTCTTGTGTAAAGATGAAAAAGATTTGCTTGCCAAGTTCATCCTTGGTTGGAATCATCCTGACTGGACACCAGATGTATTGACTGGATGGAACGTAGAGTTCTTCGACGTACCTTATATCGTCAACCGCATCATCGGTCAGCTTGGCGAGAAGGAAGCTAAGAAGCTCTCTCCTTGGAAGTTCCTTGATGAGAAAGAGATCATTGTTCGAGACCAGAAGAACCAAGCATTCGTTCCTGCTGGTGTAACCATCCTCGACTATATGCATCTCTATAAGAAGTTCTCATTTACTAATCAAGAGTCATATCGTCTCGATCATATCGCTAACATCGTTCTCGGCGAACGTAAGCTCGATTACTCTGAGTACGATAGTTTGTTGGACCTATACAAGAAAGACTATGAGAAGTTCATCGACTATAACATCCATGACTGTGTGCTCGTCGATAGACTCGAAGATAAGCTTGGTTTTATCAAGCAGGTGTTCGCTCTTGCATATGATGCTAAAGTCAACTACACCGATACTCTGACGACTGTTAGACCGTGGGATGTTATCATTCATAACTACCTATTAGATCAAAAGATCGTCATCCCACAACAAAAGATTGAAGACAACTACGATACACTCGTTGGTGGTTATGTTAAGGATCCACAGATTGGTATGCATAAGTGGGTTGTGTCTTTCGACTTGAACTCTCTTTATCCGCATCTTATCATGCAGTACAACATCTCACCAGAGACCTTTGCTGGTCGTATACAGTTTCCTTCTATTGATTATTTGCTCGAAGGGAATTGGGAATATCGTGATGGCATGGTAGCATATGCTGCTAATGGTTGCACCTATCGTAAAGATAAGCAAGGATTCTTGCCTCAACTCATGGAGAAGATGTACAATGATCGTGTTATCTACAAAGACAAGATGCTTGAAGCCAAGAAAAGATTCAAGGAAACGAAAAGCAAAGATGACGAAAAACTTGCATCGCGTTATCACAATCTTCAGCTCGCCAAAAAGATCCAGCTCAACTCGGCATATGGTGCGTTGGGTAACCAATACTTCAGGTGGTTCAACTTTAATCACGCGGAAGCAATCACAACTTCTGGTCAGCTATCGATCCGTTGGATCGAACAGAAAATTAACGCATACTTCAACAAGATGCTCAAGACGGATAATAAAGACTATGTGATTGCATCTGATACAGACTCAGTGTATGTTAACATGGGTCCTCTCGTTGAGAAGTTGGATATGACAGATGATATCGAGATCGTCAAAGCACTCGATGCATTCTGTGAACAGAAAATACAACCATACATCAATAAGTCGTATCAAGATCTTGCTGACATGATGAATGCATATCAACAGAAGATGCAGATGAAGCGAGAGAACATCGCTAATAAGGGTATTTGGAAAGCAAAGAAGATGTACATCCTCAACGTGTGGAACAGCGAGGGTGTGCAATACGAAAAGCCAGAACTTAAGATCATGGGTATCGAAGCAGTTCGTTCATCTACACCAGCATCATGTCGTGAGAATATTAAGAAAGCTCTTGACTTGATCATGAACACTGATCAGAAGACAGTGCTTAACTTCATCGAGGAGTTTAGAGATAAGTTCTATAACATGGAATTTGAAGATGTAGCATTCCCACGTAGTGTTAAGATGATTTACTTTCGTAAGAATGATGGTGGCGCTACTTTTCCACTACATTATAAGCTTGATCAAAAGTCATTACCTATTCAAGTCAGAGCGTCACTTCTTTATAACAAAGTAATCAAAGATGCTGGTCTCGAAAAGAAGCACCAACCTATCACAAATGGCGACAAGATTAAGTTTGCTTACTTGGTTACACCTAATCCTATCACACGACAGGAAGATGTTATTGCCACTAATTCTGTGATGCCTAAACAGCTTGAGATTAATAAATATATCGACTACGAGAAGCAGTTTGATCGTGCTTTCCTTGATCCACTCAAGTCTATCCTTGATGTACTACACTGGAAAGTAAATAGTAAGAAAGTATCTACACTAGAGGATTGGTTCGCATGAAGCTAAGCGATGATGATTTTGGCTTTAGTCTTGTATCTGAATCAGAGTTAAAAGCTCATGAAGAACAACTAAAGAAAGTAGTAGAGCAACAAGCTAAAGCAGTTGAACAAAAAACTGCTGAAGTACAAGATAAGTTACATGGTCTTAGAGATATGATCATGCCGCTATTAGTAAACTTATCAAAAGATCCAAGTAAAGAGTATATTTTGTGGCCAGATCGTGCTGCAAGGATTCAAGCTTTCATTAAGAAGGTTAATACTTACGTAGACGGATGATAAACTATCTGGCACTCGCAGTGGCCTTGGCTCTCTCGGGTGTCTCTGGCTACTACTCAATCATAGGTCTTACAACAATATTTGCATCGGCATTTTGGCCAGTAGTTGTGATGGGATCTGTGTTAGAAGTTGGTAAGTTAGTAACAGCATCGTGGTTATATAGAAACTGGAGACAAACACCGTTTCTAATTAAAACATATCTAAGCACTGCTGTTATAGTACTCATGTTCATAACGAGTATGGGTATATTTGGTTTCTTATCTAAAGCACACATAGATCAAACTATAAATTTAAATACTGGTGCAGTAGATCAAATACAAATATTAAATTCAAAGATTAATTTCGAAAAGCAAAGCATAGAAGACTTAGATAAACAAATACAACAGATTGATGCTGCATTAAATAAGATGACTGATCGTGGGCAAGCAGCAACAGCACTCAGAGCTGCTGACCAGCAGAGAAAGACGAGAGAGTCACTCGTCAAAAGGAAAGACGATCATGTCAAAAATATTTCCATTTACACCGAACAGCGAATCAAACTTGAATCAGAATTTAAAAAGCTCGAAGCAGAAGTTGGACCAATCAGATACATTGCTGATTTGGTATATGAAGTACAGTCTACTGAGAATCTTGAGCGCAGTGTTAGGATGGTCATTCTTCTTCTTGTTTTCGTTTTTGATCCTCTTGCTATTGTTCTCTTGATAGCAGCAAATATTGGAATAACTAATCAAAAACGGTTTACAAAAGAGCAACAAATTGGTATACTAGAAATTGATAATAAAGTTCTCGATACATAGGAGTCGTTATGTCACTTAAAGATAAGCTTATTAAGAATTCAACTATTGACCTCACATCCACTTTGCTTGATAGCAAAGTCTTTGCAAAGAAGGATATGATCCCGACTCCTGTGCCTATGATCAACGTTGCGTTGTCTGGTTCTGTTGACGGTGGCATCACACCTGGCCTCACGATGCTTGCTGGTCCATCTAAGCACTTTAAGACGGGCTTTGCTCTTCTTATGGCATCCTCATTTCTAAGGAAGTACAAAGATGGCATTGTTCTTTTTTACGATTCTGAGTTTGGCACTCCTCAGTCCTATTTTAGTACCTTTAATATTCCTTTTGACTCTGTTGTGCATACTCCTATCACCGACATCGAAGAGTTGAAGTTTGATATCATGGCTCAGATGAAAGAGCTTGATAGAAACGATCATGTCATGATCATCATCGACTCTATTGGTAACCTTGCTTCTAAGAAAGAAGTCGAGGATGCACTCGATGGTAAGTCAGTTGCCGATATGTCTCGTGCTAAGCAGCTTAAGTCACTCTTCCGTATGATTACACCACATCTTTCGCTGAAAGATATTCCTATGATCGTGATCAACCATACATATAAAGAGATCGGTCTCTATCCCAAGGATATTGTTGGTGGTGGTACCGGATCTTACTATGGTTCAGATAACATCTGGATCCTTGGTCGTCAACAGGAAAAAGATGCGGATGGTATCTCTGGCTACCATTTCGTAATCAACGTGGAGAAGTCACGTTATGTCAAAGAAAAGTCTAAGATCCCTATCACGGTCAGTTATGATGGAGGTATTAATCGGTGGAGCGGCTTATTGGATGTTGCTATTGATGGTGGCTACATTGTTAAGCCTAAAGCTGGTTGGTATGCTACCGTAGATAAAGATACCGGTGAAGTTAGACAGCCGAGCATGCGTGCTGGCGACATCGTAGATAACAAAGAATTTTGGACAAAGATGTTCCAAGATACAGACCTTGCTAAGTATATTGAAAGCACTTATAAGATGGCAGTTGGTTCAATCATGGAGGTTGAAGATGAAGACGCTGCATGAATATAAGGGAGTTGATAAACACTCTAATCGTAGTGCACTTGTAGTGCATGATGGAAACGATTATGGTGTAATCTATAAGATTGATGATGTTGAAGAATACCGTGTATTCCCTGATCGATCTACGCATTATGTAGAAGATGCTGCCGAGAATTGGGTATTAGGTGTATTCAATCTCAAGGACCTTAAAACTACTTACTAAGGAAATCGAATGGCTATTGAACAACTAATCTTTGGTAATCTTCTAACAAACGAAGCTTACGGCAGAAAAGTTATACCCTTTTTGAAAGAAGAATACTTTCAGGATTATTCTGATAAGCTAACATTCAATCTAGTCGACGAATACGTTAAGAAGTACAATACATTCCCCACTAAAGAAGCTCTTATCATTGATCTATCTAATAAGGATGGTATCAATGAAGAAGTGTTTAAGAAGACTCGTGATAAGATATCGGAGTTGAGTAGAGATGAGAAGACGGAAGTACAATGGTTACTCGACCAAACAGAAAAGTTCTGTCAAGAAAAAGCCGTCTACAACGCGATCATGGCCTCCATTCAAATACTGGATGATAAGAGTGGGAAAGCCTCTAAAGGGGCCATTCCACAGATCTTATCTGATGCACTTGCAGTATCATTTGATACGCACATTGGGCATGACTTCCTTGAAGACTCGAATGCGCGTTATGAGTTTTACCACAAGAAAGAAACTCGAATCCCGTTCGACCTGCATTACTTCAATGAGATAACTGGCGGTGGTTTACCAAACAAGACACTAAACATTGCTCTTGCTGGTACTGGTGTTGGTAAGTCTTTGTTTATGTGTCATTGCGCTGCAGCAAATCTAACCAAGGGTTATAACGTTCTTTACATCACTATGGAAATGGCTGAAGAACGTATCGCTGAGCGTATCGATGCTAACTTACTCGATGTACCTCTCGATCAGCTCGAGATCATACCTCTTCAATCATATAAGAGCAAGATCGATAAACTGATGGCAAAGACAACAGGCAAACTTATTGTTAAAGAATATCCTACTGCTTGTGCTGGTTCAGCAAATTTCCGTCATCTACTTAATGAGTTGAAGATTAAGAAGAACTTTAAACCTGATATTATCTATATTGATTATCTAAACATATGTATGTCTTCGAGGATGAAGTATGGAGCCAACGTCAATTCTTATACCTATATCAAGGCAATCGCAGAAGAGCTTCGAGGACTTGCCGTGGAGTTCGATGTACCTATCGTCTCTGCGACTCAAACAACTCGAGGAGGATATTCGAGCAGCGACTTGGGACTGGAAGATACATCAGAATCCTTTGGACTCCCGGCCACAGCTGATTTTATGTTTGGACTCCAAACTTCAGAACAAATGGAATCACAGAATCAAATTTTGGTTAAGCAACTCAAGAATCGCTATAATGATCCAGGGTCTAATCGTAGGTTTTTCCTTGGCATTGATCGCAGTAAAATGCGGCTTTATGACGTAGAGCAATCAGCACAGGAAGATCTTTTGGATGGTCCAAAGAATAAGTCTGTGTTTGACAATTCCAAGTTTGGTTCGGAAGATACAGAAAGAAACCTTCCAAAGCCAAAGTTCAACTTCAACAAAGAAATGTTTGCTGGATTTAAGTGAGGAATATGTGATGAAGAACAATAAGCTTAATTATGTTATTGAAGGCTATTACACCATGTTTAATGTTGTTGAAACTTCTACACAACAGGTCATTAGGACATGTCCTCTTTATTCAGATGCTAAAGCTCTGCTTAGACATCTCAACCTTGGCGGAGGGTTTGATGGTTGGACACCAACCTTTATGCTAAAAAATTTTAGTATTCCAAAAGAAAAAGTCGGTGTGCAAGCATAAATAATACCAGATCCGTCTATGGACGGCAAGCATACACGTTTGTGTCTGCAGCACAAGTGGCAAGCTGATATCATCAGGATTGGAATTGACGGGATAAATGGTGGGGTTCCACCCGTCCGTGTTGCGTATGGGGCGAGTCGAAAGGCTCGCCCTTTTCATTTTATAAATATTCATTAAAAAGGTATAAAATGGACGATCCTATCCTCTTAAACATAAAAAAAGCTTATCCTTCTGTAAAAGTTGATTACATGCCTAGACTTAGCACAGGCAATAAAAAACTATATTCATTAAGAGGAATAGATAAAAATAGAGAAGTAGCGTTTAGTAAACTACAAGAACTATTATCAAAACTACAAATTAAATTTGAAGTAAAAGAATCTAAGTCTGTATCAAAAAACTTTCCATATGTGATCACCGTTAATTTTAATAATATTCAATACCAATATACAACAAAGCCTGATATGGCAGGAAGAGTCAGTTCAGGCAGTATAGCGCAAGATAAGTTTGCGGAGTTTGTCAAGTTATTTGGTGCTACTAGTGTTAATACTGCTAAAATAGGATCACAAGCTACAGACGTTTCATTCGTCATGAACGGAGTAACTGAAGCAGCAGAAATTAAAAATTCAAGCAATCTAAGTAAGATAAACGTTTTTGATATAACAGTGTATAGAGCTGGTAAGCAATCAACGGGATCTAAAGATCTTACTTTCGTAAACGATCTTATTAAAAATTTTACAGGTTATCCTACTCTAGAATCTTACATAGATTTTTTAAGACAAACTGATATGACAATCGGTTATTCAGGTGATAATGGAGTAAAAAATAAAAGTGGTAATCTACCAGTAAGACATTTTAAGTTTTCTACAAATTTAGATAAAGCTGTTACTACTCTTAAAGAACATTGGTATAAAGATAATTACTTTGTAATTGTTAATGGTAATAAATTTATTATATTCAATACAAACGCTCCCGGTCAATTATCTGCTAATATTGAAAAATTAACTGGAACTAAGATACCTACTTTCGATAGAACACACTTAAAAGAAATAAGTTTTCAAACATATGGTGGTACAAGGCCGGGCACTATAAGAATGCAGTTATCTGTGAGCATGTCATCACCAGTTTACGTCGATGTTAATCAAACTTTACTTGATAAGCTTAAGATAAATATTTAAAACTAGGATTTAAAATGATAATTTCTTTTAACACATTTTTAGCCGAAGAGACAGAAGATTCTGGATCTGGTAAAAAATTAAAGCACTTAACACACCTCGAAGACATGCCAATACATGGTGGGCACGAAGGTGTTGGTAATGCAGCATCGATGCTTGATGATGTACATAAGTCATTATTAGGAAAAAAGACAGACACACACATATCAACTAAATATGATGGAGCTCCTTCATTAGTATTTGGTTATCATCCAAAGAATGGTCGTTTCTTTGTAGCTTCTAAATCTGCTTTTAATAAAAATCCAAAAATAAACTATACTAATCAAGACATAGAAAATAATCATGGTCATGCTCCCGGTCTTGTAGCCAAATTAAAAGATGCATTGCAACATTTGCCTAAAGTATCACCAAGCTCTGGTGTATATCAGGGTGATGTTATGTATTCAAAGAAAGATGTTGAAAGCGATAAAGGCAAATTTCATTTTCAGCCGAACACTGTAAAATATTCTGTCGATCGTGACACTCATCATGGTAAAACAATAAGAAATGCTAAGTTTGGTTTGGTTGTGCACACAAAGTACAAGGGAAGAAACTTAGAAGACATGGAAGCCACACCACATGTCGATAGAGAAAACTTTTCTCATCATCCTGATGTTCATAACATCGATCCTGCTGTTAAGTTTGATTCTTCATTATATACTCCTGAAAAACAAAAAGAATATCTTAATCATATTGAAAATGCTAAGAAGACATATTCAAAAATGAAGCCAGATGCATTTGAACCTCTAAGAGGGCATGAAACAGATTTAGAAGCACATATTAATGATATGGTTCGTAAAGATGGTGTAGCTTCTCATGAAGGTTATATGAATCATATTGCTAATAAGCATACTAAAGAAATTGATAAACTTAAAACAGATGCCGGCAAAGATAAGAAAAGACAAGCGCTGGCTGCAAAGTTAGAACATATACAGTCTAATAAAGATAGTTTTACGAAAGCTTTAGAGCTTCATCAACATCTTCAAAAAGCTAAAAACGTATTGACAGATGTTATGTCACAACACACTGACTTTGAGCACAGTATTGCTGGTCAGAAAACTGGACCAGAAGGTTTCGTAGCACACAATAAAGGTAACATGGCAAAGTTTGTTAATCGAGCTGAGTTCTCAAAGATGAACTTACTTGGTTATGGTGCCATATCTGCAGGAAAGAAACAAGATGAAAAGGTTTAAAAACTTTATAGTTGAAGAAGAAACTAAACCAGTTAAACCAGTAGTTTTTTCTTTCGGTCGCATGAATCCACCTACAACTGGTCATGAAGTTCTAGTTAATAAAGTTCATGAATTAGCAAATAAACATAAAGCACATCATGAAGTAGTTTTATCTGCTACACAAGATAATGATAAAAATCCTCTATCACCTGAGCAGAAACTTGTGCATGCTAAGAGATTCTTTCCACAAACTAATTTAAAAGTTGCATCAAAAGCAGAACCAACACTCATACACCATGCACAGAGATTGAATAAAGCTGGCCATGATCACCTAATCATGGTAGCCGGCGAAGATAGAGTTCAAGAATACCATGATCTTCTTCATCGTTATAATGGTAAACCAAATAAATCTGGTCAAATACCATTTAGCTTTCATAAAATAGATGTTGTTTCTGCTGGAGCCAGAGATCCTGATGCTGAAGGAACAGAAGGTATGTCAGCATCTAAGATGCGAGAACACGCTCGTTCCAATAAGTTCAAAGAATTTAAGAAGGGTATACCTTCACATGTAAGTCAAGAACACGCTAAAGAATTGTTTAATCATGTCAAAGATTCATTAAAAAAGCCTCAGGCAGACTAATTTATAAATACTAATAAAACCCTGAAAAGGAACATCAGATGGCTAAAAAATTAAGAGAAATCTTAGAGAAAGTTGATTTAAAGCCTGAGTACAGAGCTGGTCTATCTGATAAGACTGCAGCAGCTCGTAAAGCTCATTGGAAGAAGATGGGAAAGCTTTCTGATAAAGATCCAAGAGCATATGAGCCAGCTCCCGGCGATGCAACTGCAAAGACAAAACCTTCTGTACATACAAAGAAGTATCATGCTATGTATGGTGAAGAAGTTGAGATTGATGAAGGAGCTGCAGCAGGTTTAGCAGCAAAAGCTAAGAAGTCAGGTGTTTCTCTCTCAACATTAAAAACAGTTTATAAGCGTGGTGTTGCTGCATGGAATTCCGGGCATCGTCCTGGTACAACACCACAGCAGTGGGGAATGGCCCGAGTAAACTCTTATATTACTAAGGGCAAAGGAACATATCACGGAGCAGATAAAGATCTTCGTGAAAATGATGTTGAAGAAGCATGTTGGACTGGTTATAAACAAGTTGGCATGAAGAAGAAAAGTGACCGTATGGTCCCTAACTGTGTAAAAGAAGAAGAAATTCAAGAGTGTAATGGTAACTGTTCTTGTGGTTGCAATGAAGTTGAAGAAGATAAGAAGGGTCACAAGAGTCCATCTGGTGGTCTAACACAGAAGGGTAGAGACTATTATAATAGAACTACCGGCAGTAACTTAAAAGCACCCGTAACTACTCCACCTTCTAAGCTTAAGAAAGGTAGTAAAGCAGCAAATCGTCGTAAGTCATTCTGCGCTCGCATGGGTGGCATGAAGAAGAGACTAACATCAGCTAAGACTGCAAGAGATCCTGATTCAAGAATCAACAAAGCGTTGAGAAAGTGGAATTGTTAAGTGGCACAGTTTAGAACAGACACATCGAAGTTTTTACCAGACGGTAAAACCATTTACGAAGTTGGTATGCTCAGTGGCAGGTTAACTGCTACAGGAACAGCAACCGATGCTTTTGGTCGTTTAAGAGTTTCAGAACCTCTTACTCTTTTTGATTCTTTCCATCGCTATCAAGATAATGGTAAGTTTTTAACAAGTACTAGTGGTACAGCAAATACTGAATATCAAGTAAATCAATCTGTAGTTGATTTGAATGTAGGCACAACTTCAGGCGATAAGTGTTATCGTGAATCTAAAAGAGTATTTGCGTATCAACCGGGTAAATCATTACTCATAATGAATACGTTTGTAATGAACTCACAGAAAACAAATTTAAGACAACGCGTAGGTTACTTTAATTCACAAAATGGTATATTCTTCGAGAATGACGGTACTGACAATTACATAGTTCTAAGATCTTATACAACAGGTTCTGTTGTTGAAACAAGAGTTGCACAAGCAAACTGGAACGTAGATAAGTTTAACGGAACGGGCCAATCATCTCAAACTGGTCATGAAGATCGTGGCAATTTAGATATAACCAAAGCAAACATTTTTTGGATTGATATTGAGTGGCTTGGTGTAGGCGATGTTCGCTGTGGATTTGTTGTTGACGGGTTAATGGTGCCTGCTCATATTTTCCATAATGACAATTTAAGTACAACAACATATATGACGACTGCTATTCTTCCTGTTCGCTATGAAATTGAAAATACTGGTACGACTGCTTCTGCATCTAAAATGAAACAAATTTGTTCTACAGTTATTTCAGAAGGTGGTTATACACTAGAAGGTAAAGCAAGAAGCGTAAGTATTCCAATTACAGCGCCAAGAGATTTGCCAACAGCAGGAACATTTACACCTATTATATCAATTAGACTAAAAGACTCATTTAAAGATGCTATAGCAATATTGAAAGACGTTGAGTTTTTTGGTGTAACAAATAATACAAGTTATCGCTACAAGATTATAATTGGTGGCGCATTAACAGGAGCATCTTGGACATCTGCTGCTTCTGATTCACCCATCGAATATGACATAACTGCTTCGGCAATTACAGGTGGTCGTGATGCGACTGTTGGATATGTTAACGTATCTGCAGGTGCTGGTGGTGCAGCTATCAATCTTTCAAGAGCAGAATTATTTGCATATCAACTTGAAAGAGATCCATTTGCAGTAAGTGATAATGGCATTATTATCACACTAGCAGGTACTGGCGCAGCAAACGGTAACGATGCTGTTGGTGCAATGGTTTGGGAAGAAGTAACATAAATATTATATATTCTGTAAAGGAGAAAATAAAATGGATACTATTATTTGGATTGTTTTGATTGCTATTGCTGGTTTTGCTTTTTGGAAGTATGCGTGGCCAAAGGCTGATGTAAATCAGGATGGTAAAGTTGATGCAGCTGATGCAGCTGCTGCTGTAACTAAAGTTGCAGATGTAAACCAAGATGGTAAAGTTGATGTTGCTGATGCAGTTGAAGTTGTAAAGAAGACAACAAGAAAGACAAAAGCAGCTGCAACTAAAGTAGCCGAAAAAGTAAAGAAGCCAAGGGCAAAGAAAAATGGATGAGTTAGAACAGGCTTTAAAAGAAGCATTAGCTAATACTTTTGCTTTCTATTTAAAGGCTCATTATTTTCATTGGAATGTTGAGGGAGTAGATTTCTCTCAACATCACACTTTTTTAGGTGGATTATACGAAGAAGTGCATGGCGCAGTAGATGCTATTGCTGAAGGTATTCGTACTCTTGATATCTATGTTCCCGGTTCATTCTCAAGATTTAAAGAACTAACATCTATTCAAGATGAGACTACTATTCCTAGCGCTGTTTCTATGATGACAAGACTCAAAGATGATAATGAAAAAGTTTTAGATTCATTGAATAAAGCATATGAACTAGCTGAAAAAGCTAAGAAGTATGGTGTCTCAAATCTTATTCAAGCTCGTATTGAATCTCACGAGAAGCATGGTTGGATGCTTCGTTCTATTATAAAGGCGTAATAAAATGGCTGACTATAAAAGTTTGGAAAACAAAATTAGAGATATAGTCGGCAGACCCTGGACAAAAGATCCTAAGCAAGTTCATCATAAACAACAACAGATTCAGAAGAAAATTATCGATGAGGAACCAGACATGTTAAATAATAAAGCTCTAGGAATCCCTGATTCCGTTGTTGAAGCTGCCAAAAATATTGGTAAAAAAACAGAAGTTGTAATCAACCCTGATTATAAGCCAAGAATGGATCAGGAAGAAGAACTTGTTGGTAAGCAACATAAGATTGATGTTAATAAGAATGGTAAGATTGATGCTGATGACTTTAAGAAGTTAAGATCAAAGACTCTTAAAGAAGGACCACCAACATCTTCTGATCCAGATTTCGCAGCTCCTCGTCATCCGAGTTCTCCATCAAATCCAAATGAAATTAAGTTTAAACCAGAACCGAAGAAGCCTGAGCAAAAGAAGCCAGAGCCAAAACCAGTTCCAGTACCACCAAAGCGTCCTTCAAACTTAAATACTGAAGGATATTCTGGTACACCTAGTCAGAAAAGAGTTGTCTTTACTGGTTCTCCAAAACATACTTCTAAGAAAGCTGAAGAATATAAGAAGCAAGGATATGAAGTAGAGAGAATCAAAAAAGGACCGAGCGGCATCTTTGGCGATAATTCCGAGAAGCATACTTATTCTATGGTTCATAAGAGCGTAAAAGAAGAAGCAAAGCCAGATTATCTTGACTTTGATAAAGATGGTAATGAAAAAGAATCAATGAAGAAAGCTCTTAAGGATAAGAAGAAAGTTGCTAAAGAAGAAGTAGTTTTTTCTGATGAAGAATTAACAAAATTAGAAGCTATTTCTAAAGAAGTAAATGAAGCTCCAGCTCTTGCCGGTATAGTTGGCGCTGCGAGATCTGCAATTTCAAATATTGGTAAGTCTCTTTCAAAAACTCCATCATCAGCAGGTGATATGTTTCAACGACAAAAAGATATGTTGAATAAACATGTGCCTGATAGCATGAAAAGTGTTAAAGATAGAGCTACTGATCTTTTAGATAAACTTAAAAGTGATAGAGCTAAAAATAATGCTCTACTTGGATTACAGGGTGTGCACGATGTGACTGCACTTGCAACCGGCAAAGATCCATATACACAAGCTATGAAAGAGCCACAAGCTCCAGAAGCACCAGCATCAGATCAAACAACATCAACAGCTTCTCCAACTGCTGCTCCAACTGAAAAGAAAAAAGTTGCAAAAGAAGAAACACTTTTTTCTGATGAAGAGATTGCAAATCTAAAAAATATTGCAGAAAAAGAACAGATTGGTGAAGCTGCTCCTCTTCTCGCGCTGCCATATGTCGGGGCTGCTATCGGGGCTGGAGCTCGAGCAGCTGCTCCTTATATCGCTAGAGGTTTAGCTGGTGCCGCAAGAGCTAAACCCGTACCAAAACCATCTCCAGCTCCTAGACCAGTAGAACCTGCTCCGGCACCTGCTCCTAAACCTGCAGAACCTATGACACCACCAAAGCCTGCAAATGATCCATATCCATTGCCCGGCAGTCCAATCAAGACACCACCTGCGCAACCACCAAAGCCAGCGAATGATCCGTTGCCAAGTCCTAAGCCGGCTCCAACTACACCAAAGCCAGCAGAACCTGCACCGGCTACACCAAAGCCAGCAGAACCTACTCCTGCTCCAACTACTCCGAAGCCTGCAGAGCCTACACCTAAACCATCTCAGCCTGCTCCAAAGCCTTCAGAACCTACACCTGCACCCGGAAAACCTGCTCCAAAACCAACAAAGCCGGGTCCTAAAGTACGTCCAGGACAACCAAAGAAGCCTGAACCTAAACCACAGGAAAAGCCTTGGTATGATCCTCTAAGAAGAATGCCAGACACTTCTCCTCAGTCACAGCCTGAGCCAGATACAGAAACACAACCAAGAACACAAACAGAACCACAACCACAGGCAGAACCACAGCCAAGAACACAGCCAGAACCTCAACCAAAGGTTGAACCAAAACCAGAAACGCAGACTCAGCCAAGAACGAGAGTACCACCTGTTGTTATACCACCGGGCATGATTCCTCCGCCTTTACCTGTAGCTGCACCAAAACCATCTGGAACATGTTCAACATGTGGACCAAACACGTATGTTAGAACACATGGTAGAGTAGAACCTAGAGTTGGAAGACCTTCACCTCTTCAAGTTCAAAATAATTCTTATGAACCAGAAGGTGAAGAAATTAGAGAAGCAAACCTTGCTGCTCAAATTAGAGATGCTAAACCATCTTTAACTGGCCACATTGAAGTCAGTTTAGGTGATAAGAAAGTAAAGATACCACACAGAAAAGCACAGGATTTCTTAGGAAGTTATCATTCTAAGAGAACACCAGCTGAAAAAGATGCACACGAAAAAGCATTTAGAAGAGAAATAGGTGGTTGATGCCTCTTATTATAGTTAATAAAGATAATAGTCAACAGGAGGAAACTCCTGTTGTACAAAACAATAAACCGTTAAGAGAGCGCGCTGTAGTTCAAAGAAGAAGTTCTAACGATCCAGTTCTTATCGTAAATGGTAAAGAAAAGAAGATCGGTAAGAAGTCACAATATCTCTTAGACATGATGATTATAGAAGAATAATAAATAATAAAAACATTTTAGGAGGATATCTAAATGTCACAATGGAAAAACGACGATAGCGCAGCAAACTCAGTACTTTGGGGCGTTAGCGGTTATAAAGTAGTAGCTAATGCTGCAAACAGAAATGCATTCTTCGGCAATACAACCGCTGATGCTCTCATCACAGGTATTACTGTTGGTCAATTTGGTGTTGATACTGCAGAACTTAGAGCAACTCGTGCAGCTGCAGAAGCTCGTCCAGCTCATGCTGGTTGGGTAAACAGAATTGAGGGTTCTGGCGGTCGTGCAGGTCGTATCCAGCATGAAGTTCTTGTAGCTATGGGTTCAATGTCTGGTGACGCAGAAGACGCTGCATTCCCAGATTATAAGATCACAATCACAACACAACCATCTGGTAACACAGCTAATACAACTGCAGCACAGCAAGCTACATTCAGAGTAGTTGCTACATCAGTACCTGCAGGTGCAACACTTGCATATCAGTGGACATATGCAAATGGTACATCACTTGGTGCAGGTGCAAACGTTGGTGTAACGACTGCAGCAAACCTAGTTGTAAACTCAGGTGTTGTAACAACCAATACAAGCTTCAAGGTTGCAATCTCTACAACTGGTGGAGATACAGTAACATCTTCAAACGCCGTATTGACAATTACAACCTAATAGCGATTTAACATGACAGATAATGCCAAGAAGACTTCAGAATTAGCTACGACAAATAATGCTGTAGCAAATGATAGGATAGTTATATTGAAGGATCCAGCAGGAACACCTTCAACAAGAACAATATCAGTCTCGAATCTTCTTGGCAATTCTGCTGCTAATGTCGTTATACAAACAACAACACCAGCAAATAGTACCGCTCTTACAGTAAAGGCCGGTACTATATTTTTTGATAACACGTATTTGTACGTAGCTACATCCAATAATAATATTAAGAGAGTTGCACTAAGTACATTTTAAATTTAATGATAATGAATATTGAAAAAATAACTGATGATAATTTCTTTGTTTTTTGTGCCAGACATTATGATAAACAATGTCATAGTACAGAAGAATTTATAGAAGATTTACAAAGAATAAAGTATATTAAGAAGTTAATAACTAGATATGAAGAAACTGGTGAATTAAAAGAAAGATTGATACTTAATCATTTAATTATATTATCAAATGTTTTTGGTCCTGAAATTGCATGTAAAATTATTTTCTTGAAGATGAAAGATCAATTAAAATACTTGAAACCATTCATGATATTGCTGAATATGTTGCCGAATAGGATATATAATGTTGGTGAAGATAAAATAATCAATACAGATATTGTCCCTATGGACACGAAAATAGTAGAAGCATTAAGGAAAATCTGATGATAAACGAGATTTCTGCAGAGTTGGTTGGTAAAGTAAATAAAGCTCGCACGTTAGAAGGCAAGCCATCTAAAACTCCTGCTGCACAGAAAACTCTTGATAAAGCTGTTAAGAAAGCTTGGTTAAAATCATCGGTTGGTAAGATTAAAGAAGATTCTCCTATGTCTGCAAATGTTACTGGAACAGGAGTAGTTGGTACTGGTGATGATCCAGCCACATGGGTCAAAGGAAAAAAGAAGCTTAAGAATATTCTTAAGAGAAAAGAATTAGAAGAAAATGATGATATTGAAAAAGTTAACGCAATAGCTGATAAATTTAAGGCTCTTGCGTTACAAAAGAGAGATTCTTCTGGCAAATTAAAACTACCAAACGTGAATGATATTCCTTCAGATAATCCTGCCAGTAAAATGTTTAAAGTTAAAGAAGAAAAAGATTATGAAGGTCAAATGGCTCGTGCACAGCTTCAAATAATAGCAAAAAGAGCAGCTGCTTTAGCAGAAATGATGACAGATGAAATGGAACTTGAAGCTTGGGTACAAAGTAAGATTACAACTGCAGAAGATTATGTGACTACTGTTCATGATTATATGACTACTCGAAAAGAGTAAATCATGGTAGAAGATAGAAGACTCGATAGAATCGAGCAAACACTTGAAAAGCTTGCAGATGTACAGATAGATCTTACAAAAATGCTTGCCGTGCACGAGCAAAGAATCCAAAGTTCAGAAAAGCACGTGTCTTCTATCGAAGATATATTAGAGCGCCGCCGCGAAGAATCAGATATCAAATTGAGAGATGTATACGAAACGATGAGAAGTGAAGACAAGAATATCATAGCAGAGATACATCAACTTAGAGATGAATCAACAAAACAGCACCAAATACTTACAAATAAGATAGCTTCACTTGAGAAGTATATTTGGATGTACATTGGTGGATTCACTGTAGTTACTTTCGTTGTCACACACGGTGATAAAATCCTACGTATCTTAAAATAAACATTTACATAGCTTCTTAAATTAGTTATAATCTTATCCATACACACTGATAATGGATAATGTAATGCAAGCTACGTACTGGTTAGACCAAAAATATATTAATCTAATTGCTTTTAGACTAGAAAGATTTAAGCAGAGGAACAACGGTTATAACTTCCGGTGTCCACTTTGTGGTGACTCTGCTCGTAGTAAATCTAAAACTCGTGGTTGGATCTATCAAGAGTCTGGTAAGTATAAGTTTCATTGTTTCAACTGCAATGCTCATTCTGATTTTCCTATCTTTCTTAAGAAGATAGATGCTCAGCTATTCTCCGAATATAAGATGGAGTCTATGGCTGGTAATAAGACTGATGAGCAGGTTGAACTAGAAACTTTCGTAGAGAAGATGAAGAAGCCTGTCTTCATGAAGATGGGTCCACTTAAAGGATTAAAGAAAGTATCTCAGCTTTCACCAGATCATAGAGTTAAGAAGTTTGTTGAATCTCGTAGAATCCCTAATCCATTCCACGCCATACTTTTTTCCTGTCCTAATTTTAGGCGTTTTACTAATGACTTGGTTCCTAACAAGTTTGATGATGATTCTTTGGCCCGCGATGAGACTCGTCTTCTTATACCCTTTATGGATGCTAATAAAAATGTGCACGCCTATCAAGGTAGAGCGTTGGGTAATTCAGCAGTCAAGTATATTACTATCATCCTTGATGACAATGTTCCAAAAGTTTATGGACTTGATCGCGCTAAGTTTGATAGGGATGTATACGTTTTTGAAGGGCCTATCGATAGTATGTTTGTTCCTAATTCTATCGCTACTGCAGGTGGTGACTTGGTATCTGCTCTTCGCGCCTTTGATAAAGATAAGCTTGTTATCGTCTATGACAATGAGCCTCGCTCTAAGGAAACTGTCAAGAAGATAGATAAAGCAATTATGCAAGGATATAGAGTATGTATATGGCCTGAAAATTTAGAACATAAAGATATTAATGATATGATCCTCGCAGGCATGTCATCTGAATTTATTGAATATATAATAAGACAGAACACTTATCGTGATTTGGCTGCCAAGTTGGCACTTACAAAATGGAGTAAAGTATGAACACCGCTAGAATTATTGCCGTTACACAACCAATCCTGCACAATGGTGGCAAAATAGTTTATGATGAATCTGGAGCTGAAATTGATTTCACCAATGAAGATACGCTTACAGTCGATGAGTTTATTGCATACGTTGCTCGTGTGAGTAACCCATCTAACCAGATGAATACAGCTACTGCGCCAAAGCTTCTTCGTTATCTTGCTAAGCATAAACATTGGTCTCCATTCGAGATGGTCAACATTGTGATGGAGATTGATACTCCTAGAGATATTGCTCGTCAGATCCTTCGTCATCGTAGTTTCTCGTTTCAAGAATTCTCGCAACGTTACGCTGATCCTACATCTGACTTAGGATTTGTTACTCGTGAAGCCCGTTTGCAAGACCAGAAGAATCGTCAGAATAGTATTGAGACTGATAATGGTAATTTGCAAATTGCTTGGTTACAAATTCAGCAGAATGCGCAGAAAGAGGCTCAAAGATCATATGAGTGGGCTATTCTAAATGGTATCGCCAAGGAACAGGCTCGCGCTGTTCTTCCAGAAGGTTTGACTATTTCTCGTATGTATATGAATGGCACTCTTCGTAGTTGGATTCATTATTGTCAGCTTCGTATGGGACCAGAAACACAAAAAGAACATCGTGAAGTTGCTACCAGCTGTTGGTATCAGATCGTAGAAAAGTTTCCGTCACTAAAAGATGCATTGGATATTGGAGCGTAATTATGCCTTTTTATTTGAAGAAGCCTATTCCTATTGAAGCTAGACAAATTACAATCGATAATCTAAATGAACTTATTGAATGGTCTAATGCTTCTGTAACCAAAAGACCAGATGGAACACCTTCTGGCATGATGGTTTGGACATTAGAAGGCACAATGACAGGAAAGATGGGAGACTATCTCTGTAAAGGTGTTAGGGGTGAATTTTATTTCTGCGACAAAGAAATATTTCATGAGTCTTATACAGAAGTAGAAATGTCGGAACGATAATATGGATGATCAGCTCTTAACTGCTATTGACTACAACGAAAAATCCGGCTATAACATGATGATAGTGTGGGATCTCGGTCGTAGGTGTAACTACGACTGTACTTACTGTACACTTTACATGCATAATTCGTGGTCTCCACATGCAGAGATGGAAGAACTCAAGAAGACCATGAAGTATATAGATGAATACTACTCAATCTATAAGTCATTTCATAAGATCGATATGACATGTACTATTAGCTTTACTGGTGGTGAACCTACAGTCAATCCAAACTTCTTTAAATTTGTAGAATGGATTAGAGATACTTATCCTAAGAAGTATCGTCTAAGCATGACTACTAATGCTACATGGCCGACAGATACTAGTGAAAAGATCCTTAAACTCTTCAACATGATTACTGTTAGTTATCATACTGAAGCACACCCTACACTAAAAGAAAAAGTTGTAAAGAATATCCTGCATCTACAGGATATTGGTCAACGTTTTAAAGTAAATGTCATGATGCATGCTAATGATCAATACTTCAATGAGTGTGTTGATCTAATGGAAAATGTACTAACACCTCGCAATATAAGCTTTATTCCTAGAATCATTGGTGAAAGACTTGAAGAACAAAAGAAAGATGAAGTAGATCTTAAGAAACAAAAAGTAATTACAAGAAGCAAAGTGCATGCCTATACACCAGATCAGGCTGCATACATTACCATGTATTGGAATAAGAAGAACTTAGAACTTACTGATCATGCTTTCTCTAATATTAAAGTCAGTGGTCTTAGTGTAGAAGATTCAGTCAACGGTTTCTTCAATAGATTGCTTGGCTCTAAAGAAGTTGAAGTAGAATCTGTTGAAGAGTTTCTATCTAAAGAACCAATTGAAGTACAGAAAGAAATTAAGAAGATTGATGTTAAGCAACAACAGGTCGCTGAAGTTTCTATGAAAGGTAAAATCCCTTCTGTGTTGATACAACAAGGGGAACATTCAAAACCAAAAACTTATACTCTTATTGATAATGTTAATAAACCTGCTAAACAAAGCATAGAAGCAGCAAGCTTTGACTTTAAAGAAAAGCTTGATAAGATCAGAGAGTCTCGTAAAAACTTTGAAGATCCTCTTGATATTGTAAAACCGGTTGAGACACTTAAGAAATCTAAGTTTGAAGAAGGCAAAGTAGTTGGTCGTTCTATTGGCAGGATGTGTTGTGGTGGCAGAGACTTATCTTGTCAAACAGTACATTCTGAAAAAGACCAGTGGGATGAGATTAAGTTTGCTAAGAATACAAACTTTAAAGGCTGGAAGTGCATGATCAATTGGTTCTTCTTGCATATTGAGCAAGAGAAAGATATTGTCTTTCACCATCAGACATGTAGGACAAGCTTAAACAGTGTTGAAGAACCTATTGGTAAAGTCAGTGAGTTCAATAAGATCATAACTAAACTAAAAGATCATCTTTATGGTAATATGGAAATACCATACATAACATGCCCACACGATCTTTGCGGTTGTGGTATGTGTGTACCAAAAGCAAAAGATGAAGAAACTGCCAAGATGCTGTTCCATAAGTATGTCAAGTCTGCTATTGAACCTATTATGGAACCAGCATTAACGGGTGATCCAGATCTCCAACAGCATATGAAAGAGATGAGGGATTATAAATAGATTTGTAACAGGAGTGAACCATGAAGAAGATAGCATTAATATTGTGCTTATTTTCTTCTGCTTCTTATGCAAGTGAACTGAGCTTTGGGTTTAAGAACCCATCTTTTTCTGGTGTCGGCTATTCGTCTCATGTCTTGACTATTGATAACCTTGAGCAAACAAGGAAGCAGAAGATAATAGAAGACAAAAAGACGGAGGCAGCCAAAGCTGCAGCTGATGCCAAGAATACTAACTTGGCTAAGTTTTTAAACAATCTTGAAAGTAGAATCTATGCAACGATATCTCAGAATATCGCTGCTGAGTTATTCAAAGAAGGCGGAGCTACGCAAGGATCTTTTGATATAGGTGGAAATAATTTACAATGGAACTCTGATGGAAGTACTATAACATTAAGAATCACAGATCCCGGTGGTAGTGTTACGCAAGTAGTAGTGCCATACGGGAGTTTAGCATGGTAAAGTATGCATTTTTAATGTTATGTGCTTTAGCTTTGGCTGGATGTACTGGCAGCAAGATAACATCAAGTAGAGATTTAGAAAATCAATTTGATAAAGCTGAAGTAATTACTACAAAAAGATTCAACGAACTCATAAATATGCCAGCAGTGGCCACTGATCCTATACCAGTAGCTGTATACAAATTTTCTGACATGAGTGGCCAAAGAAAACCATCAAGTAACTATGCCAGTTTGAGTTCTGCAGTTACACAGGGCGGCGAAGTCATACTGATTAAAGCTTTACAAGATGCTTCTAAGGGTAAGTTCTTTAAACCTATCGAGAGAGTAAGTCTTGATAACCTTGTTAAAGAAAGACAACTTATTAGAAGTCAACGTGAAGTATATGAAAAAGAAGAAGCTAAACCTCTAACGCCACTAATAGTTGCTGGTATCATGATAGAGGGTGGTATAGTTGGTTATGACAGCAATATTGCAACTGGTGGTATTGGTGCGAGATATCTTGGTCTTGGAGCTCAACAAGAGTATCGCAAAGACGAAGTAACCGTTATGCTGAGATTAATATCAATTAGTACTGGTGAGATATTAATATCTAGTGGTGTAACTAAGACTATCTATAGCACTGGTGTAAGTGCTAACGTATTTAAATTCGTTGATGCTGGTACAAGATCTGTTGAGTTAGAAGCAGGCACTTCTATAAATGAGCCTACAACTTATGCTGTTAGGTTGGCTATAGAGACAGCAGTAGTTGATATGATAAAACAGGGTGCTCAGAAGAAGTTATGGAAGTACAAAGAAGCAAGTAAAAAGGAAAACAAGAAATGAAAACAATCACAAGAATGATGGCGTTTATATCATTCTTGGTTATGTCAGGTTATGTAAATGCGGCAAACTTAATTTATATGGATCAGATCGGTGATGGTTCTACTATAAACATCACTCAGACTGGTGCAGGAAACGCAGTTGGTTCTTCAGGTGTCAAGTCAACATTTACTGGTGATAATAACACTGTAACTATTGAACAAGTTGGAAATAATAACGTAACTAATATGACTGTTAGTGGTGATGGTGCTACGATATCATCTATCATTAATGGTAGTTCAAATATTCTAAACTTGGAATGCGGTGCTAATGGTGGTTCTTGCGGACCGTCAACAATCACAAAGACTATTACTGGTGATGGTAACCAAGTAACACAATCAACTGATACTCTAACAAATACAACAGTAACTATCCAGTCAGATAACAACCAAGTAAACATTACTAGCACATCTACAGCAGTAGCTGGCACTAAGAATACTGTTGATATCTCTGGTGGTAGCGGTAATATTGTAGACGTAGTACAAGCTGGTACAGCATCGACTGTAGGACATGAAGTCGATCTAACAATAAATGGTGCATTAAACACTATAGACTTTAGACAGGGTGGAGCAGTTGATTCTAAGATCGTTACTACAATTACTGGTTCTAGCAACGCCGTTACTATTAAGTCCAACCACAACTAATGCAGCGGTTGGTGAAGTAACAGAGCAGACTGGTCCGACAGAGATCAAGAGAAAGACTGAGGTAATTCCCGGTGCTTTGCAGCTTGGTGTTGAGATGCAAGACGTCATCACCACAGCTAATGCGAAGGCCGGGATAACCTTTAAAGATGATACTAAAGTACAGATAACAGAACATAGTAAATTAGTCATTGATAACTTTGTATATGATGGAGAGAAGAAGACTGGAAAACTTGGTATCAAGATGGCTCTTGGTACTATCAAGTATGCATCTGGCCAAATAGCTAAGAACGATCCTCAGCAAGTATTAGTAACTACACCAACAGCAACCATTGGTGTTAGAGGTACTGATTTTTCTAGTACAGTTGATGAATTAGGTAGATCACAAATAATATTGCTTCCTTCATGTCCTGAAGGCTGGAAAGATATACAAAAAGATTGTGTTACTGGAAAGATCATAGTATCTTCTGCTATGGGAACAGTGTTATTGACTAAACCATTTGAGTCTACTACTGTTGATACAGGTTTTACAAGACCAACACCTTCTGCTATACTAAACCTAGATCTTAACCAAATAAATAATCTTATTATTGTTACACCGCCAAGAGTGACTGAACAAGCTGAAAGAGCTATAGAAAGAAGGGGTTATAACTTCTTAGATGAAGACTTTCTTAAGAAAGATTATTTAAAATACACAGAACTTGATAAAGATTTTTTAAAAGAGTTTAATAAGTTAAATAAAGATTTTCTAAGTTCTGACTATTTGTATAATTTTCTTGATGTTGCTTCTTCACAACTATTATCTGATGAATTGGCAGAATTTAATGCTTTACTGCCTAAATTTAATCCAACAAGTGGTCTTAAATTTTTTGTTGAGAATGAGATGTTAACTTTATATAGAGAAACAGTAAATAGCTATGCTGAACTAACTATGTCTTCACATAGATCTGGTACTCTTAAGATAACACAAGAAGGACTAGAAGTTAAGCAAGTAATAAACAATACCGGAACTACAATCATTAACATAAAGCAATCAGAATGAAAACACTATTAGCACTCCTATTCATGACAACAACTGCGTTTTCACAGACAGTGCCATCACCTGTCATGAATACTGCTACAGTGAACTTAACAGGGAATTTTAATAATGTCATTATTAATCAATCTGGTACTGGTTTTCACACTGCTACTATTAATAGTACTGGCGATAACGTCCCCATCAATATCACACAGTCCGGCAATACCAATAAGTCTATATCGCTCGATATTCATTGCACTAGCAATTGTTCAACTAATCCTTATATTATCAATCAATATTGAACATGGAAACCTTAGGAAAACTCTTAACCAGCGTTTGGGCAGTTGTTATCTCAGCGATACTTCTATTGGTCGTATATGCTTACAACCCTAGCCCAGTACAGGTACTACAACTAAAGACTTTTGATTACCTAATAAATTCACTTGAAGATAAGAAGTCTGAAGAGATTGTCATTGTTGACTTTGGTGAGAGATCGGTAAAACAATTCGGTCAATGGCCATTTGATCGTAGAGATATAGCTAAGACTGTTAATAAACTAAAAGAAAACGGCGCAGCAGTTATAGTTATGCCGATACTTTTCTCCGAAAAAGATAGAGCTGGAGGAGACAATGAACTTACAAAAGCTTTGGATGGAGTCGTTATCGCTCAGACTCCTACTACTCAAGATATACCGCCAGATGCTGTACGCCGTGGGTTTGCTTCTATCGGTCCTGTTAACCCTGCTGAGTATGTCTTTCGTTGGAGGGGTGGCATACGTCCTTTACGTGAGCATGCCGAAGTGGCCGGAGGTGTTGGAGTGGTCGCCACCATTGGTGAGGTGGATGGTGTGGTTCGCCGTGTCCCTTTACTTGTCAATATTGCTGGTAATCTTTATCCTTCTATTCCTTTGGAAACGATTCGAGTGGCTGCGGGAGATCCTAGCTATCAAATTAAAACAAGTGAGATTGGACCAGAATTCGTCCGTGTACCTGCTTTCGCGCCGATACAGACTGATGAAAGAGGAAGAATCTGGTCGACTTGGAACACGAAGTTCGAAAGAATAGAAGCCACCGAAATTGATAAGCGTGTTGATGGAAAGATAGTGATATTAGGCATTTCAATTGAGGGTGTCGGTGGTATAATAGCTACACCAGTAGGTGAGAAGTGGGCGCACGACGTGCAGGCAAGTGCGCTTCAGACTATCATCGACGGTTCTTCAATATCTCGTCCAGGATATAGTAGCTTAATAGAAAAAATAATACTGACGACGGTATTATTATTGCTATTTTTTCTAGTGCCGAGAACATCTGTTAAGTGGACCGTTCCTGTTTATGTTGTAATAGTATCTTCTTGTGTTGCTTTTTCTGTCTACATGTTTAAAGAACATATGCAACTATGGGATACTAGTTATTTACTTTTTGCATCTACGATGACATTTGGTCATCTCGTATTCAATAATTTTGCTAGAGAATTTAGACTTAAACAACAGATTAAAAAACAGTTTGGAACTTATCTATCACCTGCATTGGTAGAGAAACTTCAAAAGAACCCGGAGTTATTACAACTTGGTGGAGATACTCGAGAATTATCAATCATGTTTACTGATGTTCGTGGGTTTACTACTATTAGCGAGCATTACGGAAGCGACGTTCAGGGATTAACAAAGATCATGAACCGTTATATGACGGCCATGACTGCTAAGATCCTTGAAAACAATGGAACACTAGACAAATATATTGGCGATGCTCAGATGGCATTTTGGAATGCACCACTAGATGATGCAGATCATGCTAAGCATGCCGTTAAGACAGCACTGGAGATGTTAGATGATTTGGCCAGATTCAACGACGAGATCGCTATTGAAGGCGTACCACCTTTCGGCATGGGGCTCGGTATTAATACTGGGTCCGTTGTTGTTGGGAACATGGGTAGTTCTCAGCGTTTTGATTATACATGCCTTGGTGACTCAGTAAATCTTGCATCAAGATTAGAAGGTCAATCAAAGCCATATCATGTTAAATTAGTTATTGGTCAGAGAACGTATGAATTAGTGAAAGATGAATACCTTTGTTTAGAACTAGATTGTTTGGCTGTTAAAGGTAAATCACAGGGTGTTAATATATACACTATTGTACCGAAGACAGGAATTAATAGAGCATATTCAAAGACACACGTTGACTTTATCAAATTCTATAGAGAACAAAATTGGGTTGCATTAGAAAATTATTATAAGACTCTTAGAAATGCATTTGGTGGCGAGATGAGAGAGTATTATGATATGATGATGGAACGAGTAGAGGAATTTAAAAAGAATCCTCTACCCGTTGATTGGGACGGCGTATATCGTGCAACCTCTAAGTAAATTACTTTACTTTTGCGGGTTTTGCATTTGGATCATTATCGGGCTCCTTCTGTGGTACAGGTTTGGACCCGACTTGTTCCTCAACAATAAACTCATGAGCTTGCTTTGTTAATTCATCATATTCCATCTTACGAAGTTGTAAAACAATATTAACTTTCTGATTCAAACGAATAAGGTCATTATCAAGCATGCGAATACGATCAATGAGAGCAATCAAAACTTTATTAGCTTCAGACAACACGGGTTTAACTTCCTGTGTTGCCCATGTCCATACATAAAATATCATATAACCCATACCGGCAGCTGCAACGATAGGGAAACCGTACTTTGAAATTAATTGAGCAATATCACCCATGGTCAGTCCCTTCTTGCATCGTTTTTGCCGTCCGCACGGGCGATACGGTCAATGTCAGGTTTAACACCCATGGCGTTGGAGACGAGAGTGTCGATTCTTATGACGTCGTGGTTCATCGTCTTAACTCTGTTATCAAGAGCAGTAATGATTCCACTGAGACCTTGCACGCTGCTCATGACACCGGCGAGGATAAATTTAATAGTTAAGAAAATAAAGTATCCCATTGCGCATGCGGCGGCTATTGGAAAGCCGACGTCTGCAATTAATTTAAACCATGTATCCATGATTTTCCTCCGTTATTGACAGGAATATTTATAGTGGTGTACATATTAGTTAATATATAGTAGTATTAAGAAAAAAGAGTAAGAGGTAAAGAATGATGTCGCAGATCCTAGTAACTAAGCGTAACGGTAACAAAGAACCACTCGATCTTAATAAATTTCATAAAGTAGTATCATGGGCATGTGAAGGTTTAAACGGTGTATCTGAATCAGAAGTTGAAATCAAATCACATATCCAGTTTTATAATGGCATTAAGACTAGCGACATCCAAGAGACACTTATCAAGGCTGCTGCAGATTTAATTAGTGAAGAAGCGCCGGCGTATCAGTATGTAGCAGGAAGACTCATTAATTATCATCTAAGGAAGCAAGTCTATGGAGACTATAATATACCTCATCTTCGCGATCATATTCGTGTGGTTACTGAGCAGGGATATTACGATCAAGATATTGAAAGCTGGTATTCTGATTCTGATCTTGATACTCTTGATGGATATCTTGATCACAAGAGGGATTTTAACATTGCTTATGTTGGTATGGAACAATTCAGGGGTAAGTATCTAATTAAGAATAGAGTCAGTGGTAAGATCTATGAAACACCACAGATGGCATATATGCTTATCGCTATGGTTCTTTTCAGAAACTATAAAGAAGATAGATTGAAATGGATTAAGGATCTATATGATGCAACTTCTAATTTCGAGATTTCGCTACCGACTCCTATCATGGCGGGTCTACGTAGCCCTCAAAAGCAGTTCAGTTCGTGTGTTCTTATTGAGACAGACGACAGCCTTGACTCGATCAATGCGACAGCTTCCTCGATCGTTAAGTATGTTTCTCAAAAGGCTGGTATTGGTATTGGTGCTGGTCGTATTCGTGCTATCGGCTCTCCTATTCGCAATGGCGATGCTTCGCATACTGGAGTTATTCCCTTCTACAAACACTTCCAAAGTGCGGTTAAATCATGCTCGCAGGGCGGTGTCAGAGGCGGTGCAGCAACTCTATATTATCCTATCTGGCACCTTGAGGTTGAAGATCTGATCGTACTCAAAAACAACAAGGGTACTGAAGATAATCGTATACGAGGATTGGATTATGGTGTACAATTTAACAAAGTTATGTATGAGCGACTTCTTTCTGGTGGGAATATTACTTTGTTTAGCCCTAATGATGTCCCTGACTTATATGATGCATACTTCACCGATACTGAACAATTCAGAACGTTGTATGAAAAGTACGAGCGTTCAACAAAAATCAGGAAGAAGCAAATACCCGCTATCGATTTGTTCTCAGCATTTATGCAAGAAAGAAAAGATACAGGTCGTATTTACTTGATGAATGTTGATCATGCTAATGATCATGGCGCATTCATCAAAGAAATAGCACCAATCAAACAATCAAATCTTTGTTGTGAAATTGATCTTCCTACTAAACCATTAAAGGATGTGAATGATCCTGATGGTGAAATTTCGTTATGCACACTAGCAGCTATTAATTGGGGGAAAATTCGTGATCCTAATGACTTTGAGCGCCCTTGTACTCTTGCTATCCGCGCTCTTGATGAGTTACTTGACTATCAAGACTACCCTGTTAAAGCCGCCCGGAATTCAACGATGGCTCGTCGCCCTCTTGGAGTTGGTATTATTAACCTCGCTTATTGGCTTGCTCGCAACGATCTTAACTATTCTAATATTGATACAGATGGGCTAAATAAGTTGCATCAATATACTGAAGCATGGTCTTATTATTTGATCAAGGCATCTATCGATCTTGCTAAAGAGAAGGGTGCATGCCCTAAGAGTGGAGAAACAAAGTATGGCAAAGGTATTATGCCAATCGACACATACAAAAAAGAAGTGGATGAATTGGCGGCGCCAATATATCAATATGACTGGAATAGTCTTCGAAGTGATGTGCAACAATTCGGCATTAGAAACTCTACACTCATGGCTCTCATGCCATCAGAGACATCAGCTCAGATCTCAAACGCGACAAATGGAATTGAACCTCCACGCTCGTTGGTATCCGTTAAGCAGAGCAAAGATGGTGTTCTTAAGCAAGTGGTTCCCGAAGTACGCAAACTCAAGAAAAAGTATGACTTGCTTTGGGATCAACAATCGCCAGAGGGTTATCTCAAGATCTGCGCTATTCTCCAAAAGTTCATCGATCAAGGCATCTCGGTCAACACTTCGTACAACCCGAAATTCTATGAAGAAGAAAAGATACCAATGAGTGAGATGATTAAGCATCTATTAATGTTCTATAAGTATGGTGGAAAACAACTCTATTATTTTAATACTAATGATGGTGCAGGTGAAATGGAAGTAGCTTTGCCAGCCAGTAATGTTGAAGAAGAGGACTGTGAATCATGCAAGATCTAAGTTTTGAAGAAGGTAAGATCTACGTAGATAGAGAAGGTACAAAATATGTCTTTATTGAGCGTAGAGCTGGTGTAACTATCTTTAAAGCATATGATGGTGGTAAAAATCATGTTAAAAATTTAAATGGTCAATATAGATGGGATAATAAAGAAGATCCTCGCGATATTATAGGTGTTTATGATGAGTAACATTGTTAGAATAGATCCACCAATTCCAGTTATGACTCCAAAAGGGCGAGCACTCGCCCACTTCCTTATTGATACAGGAATTGAAAATGATTTACAGTGGGTGTGTTTTCAAGATGAAGACGGTGAGTGTTGGACATGGGAAAATGCTTATATTAGAGCAAGAGTAAATAAGACCGCTGGTAGAAAAAAGATAAGCGCGATAAAACATGATTGAACCAAACGAAACTAATTATCATCTATTTTTAAGTTATCATGGAATGTCTGTAGATGTTGCATCTAACGTTGTAGCTACATGGGCAAATACAGAAGCATACCATACAAATGGATCAGTAAGAGTATGGGTAGAAGCATCAAAATACGTAATAAAGGAAAGTTATAAGAATGGCTTACTCAGTCTTTGATTCAAATAATAAAAAAGATCACACATCAGTAAAGGCATTTTTCGATGATGCACCCACTATTGCAAGATATGATAGACAGAAGTATCCCTGGATCGAGAAGCTCACAGACAAACAGCTGGGTTTCTTTTGGCGTCCTGAAGAAGTGGATATTTACAAAGATGCAAAAGATTTTAAGGACCTAACACCGCATGAACAGCACATTTTTACGTCGAATCTTAAGCGTCAAATACTGCTTGATTCTGTACAGGGGAGGGCGCCGACGATTGCGTTTGCCCCTATATGTTCCCTTCCTGAGTTGGAGACCTGGATCCAGACTTGGACATTTTCCGAGACAATACATTCGCGAAGCTATACTCATATCATCAGGAACATCTACCCTAACCCTTCAAAAGTATTTGATGAAATAACCGACATCGCTGAGATCATCGACTGCGCTAAAGATATTAGTAAGTATTATGATGAGTTGATTGGTATGAATAATTTACCTAGTAGTAGCTATTGGGAATCACCATCAACATTGTATAGGCATAAACGCGCTTTGTGGCTTGCGCTTATGTCTGTTAATATTCTTGAAGGAGTAAGATTTTATGTCTCGTTTGCATGTTCGTGGGCGTTTGCTGAAGTCAAGAAAATGGAGGGCAATGCTAAGATCATCAAGTTTATCGCACGTGACGAAAACTTACACCTTGCTGGAACCCAGCAACTCCTCAAGGCTTTACAAAAAGAAGATGAAGACTTCGCCAAGATTGCAGAAGAAACCAAAGATGAATCCATTAAGTTGTTTGTTGCCGCGGTTGAACAAGAAAAAGCGTGGGCATCTTTTCTATTTAAAGACGGTTCGATGGTTGGTCTCAACGAAGCATTGTTGGGTGAATATATAGAGTGGATAGCAAACAAGCGTATGACAGCAGTTGGATTACCATCTCCATATAAGGGTGGTAGTAATCCTCTACCTTGGACACAAAAGTGGATCTCTGGTGCAGAAGTACAAGTAGCTCCACAAGAAACAGAAATCACCAGTTATGTAGTTGGTGGTGTTAAGAAAGACGTAACGACAGATAGTTTTAAAGGATTTAGTCTATGAAAATTATTTCATTTCTTTTATTTTTTCTTTTTTCAAATATTTCTTATGCTCAAATTGTTACTGGGGCAGGAGCAACTTTCCCGTTTCCAGTTTACTCTAAATGGGCCGCAGCTTATGAAAAAGAAACTGGTATAAAGATTAACTATCAATCTGTTGGATCTGGTGCTGGTATCAAACAAATTCAAGCGAGAACTGTAACTTTTGGCGCTTCTGATATGCCACTAAGTCAAGAGCAGTTAGATAAAGATGGTTTGTTTCAGTTTCCTACAGTTGTTGGCGGAAACGTATTGGTTTACAACTTAGATGGTGTTTCTGATTTGGTCCTTGATGGACCAACTGTAGCAAATATCTATCTTGGTAAGATCAATAAATGGAATGACCCTGTAATTAAGAACTTAAATCCAAATACTAACTTGCCTAACACTAATATCACAGTAGTTCGTCGTTCTGATGGTTCTGGCACTACGTTTATTTTTGCTAGATATCTTGCATCTGTTTCTGAAGAATGGAAAAGCAAGGTCGGTGTAGGTACTGCGCTTGAATGGCCTGTAGGTGTTGGAGCTAGAGGTAATGAGGGTGTTGCAGGAAATGTAGCACAAACAAATAACTCGATCGGTTATGTTGAGTATGCTTATGCAAAACAGAATAGACTTAAGTATTCAACGCTCTTATTAAAGGATAGAGTTGTACACGCAGGAAAAAATACATTTCAAAATGGTGATTGGCCAATTACTGCACCAACTTTTATTATAATGCATAAGAAGCCTTTTAATGAAGATAATCAAAGAGCAGCGTTTGCATTTTTTAAATGGGCTTATGAAAATGGTGATGCTATGGCAGACGAATTGGATTATGTTCCATTGAGCAGAGAAGAAAAAGATAAAATAATTAAAGGATTTGGTCTATGAGTTGTGGTGATAACTGTAGTTGTAAAGGAACTAAAGATGTGCATGATACCGAATACTACAGAAACATACTCGAACATTATCGCAAGGGGTATAAAGACGGCATGGAATTTGCAAGAAGCCATCCTTATCTATCACCTCCAGCTATACCGAATGATGGGCTTAAAGATTTGGTAGGATGTAAAATGTGTGGTATTGATTTTAGCAAAGGAGTGTGGGGATATGTGTGTAATCATCCACAATGCCCCTCGAGAATAACATGTTAATTAGGAGAAAAGGAATTGACTGATAGAGAAATAGTTTGTACAAATTGTGAAGCAGAATTTCAAGTAGTACATGATGAAGTAGATTCACCCGAGTTTTGCCCGTTCTGTGGCGATAAGATTAGGTATGATGATTCTGATCTTGATGAAGATTTAGACTTGGAAAATTGGGAAGAAGACGTGTGATAAATAGAGGGAAAGGTATCCCTCTATGTCTTATGAAAACCCGTGGTATTATAATAACGAAATAGTAGAATCAGACAAAATAGAAGAGTTCTACGGTTTCGTTTACCGAATCACAAATACACTCAATAATAAACAGTATATCGGCAAGAAGTTTTTCTGGTCATCGAAAACACGTGTAATTAAGAAAAAGAAGAAGCGATACAAAGCTGAATCTGACTGGAAAAAATATTACGGTTCTAATAAAGAATTGGTGTACGATGTTGATAATTGTGGTATTATGAATTTTAAGAGAGAGATTCTTAGACTGTGCAAGTCTAAGGGTGAATGCAACTACTTTGAAGCAAAATATCAGTTCGCTGAAGAAGTATTGGAAAATGACAACTATTATAACTCGTGGATAATGTGTAAGATACATAAAAGTCACGCGAAGGTAAAATAGCTCAAAATTTTCCGGAAATATTTTTTTAGGATTACGAATTGACATTTTTTCACAGTTTTTGTACTATATAGATATAGAGTTAATGCGCACGTGGTGAAATCGGTAGACACAAGAGACTTAAAATCTCTCGCTTCGGCGTAACGGTTCGAGTCCGTTCGTGCGCACCAATAAAAAAACGGGAGTACATAATGGCACATCCTCATAAGAACCGACCACGTAAGGGTCGTCGTAAAGTAGGCAGCAAGAAGCGCAAGGCTCGTCGTTTGAAGGGCAAGCGTAAGGGTAAGAAGTAAATACTAATATTGCGGGTGTGGTATAAGGGTTGTGCCCTAGCCTTCCAAGCTAGTGAAGACCGGTTCGAGTCCGGCCATCCGCTCCACTGAAATAGGAGTTATCGTGTCACGTGAATTTAATCTTGATGAAGTCATTCAATTTATTAGTACTTCTTCGCCTACCACATCCATCTATATTGGAGCAGATAGTGAACGCTACCGTGGTAGGGATGACAAATGGTATGCTGACTACACAGTTGCTGTTGTTGTACACATGGATTCATCTCGAGGCTGTCGTGTCTTCGGAAAGGTAGATACAGAACGTGATTATGATAAACGTCATGATCGTCCTGCTGTGCGTCTCATGAACGAAGTTTACCGTGCATCTCAGATGTATCTAGATCTATTAGAAGCAGTTGGTGATCGTCATTGCGAAGTTCATCTGGATATCAATCCTGATGAGATGCATGGATCTTCTTGTGTTATTCAACAAGCAACTGGTTATATTCGTGGTATGTGCGGCTTTGCACCAAAAGTAAAGCCTGAGGCTTTCGCAGCATCTTATGCTGCTGATCGCCTAAAAGAAATTATGGCTAATTAAGGAGAATAAAATGCAACCATCTATTACAGAAGTAAGAAGCCAACTCATATATGATGAGGGTCTACGTAACTTTATGCTTAGTGTCTATAACTACATGACATTTGCTCTTGCAGTAAGTGGTCTTGTATCTCTCGGCATCAGCATGAGTCCTGATCTTCTTAAGCTTATCTGGACTACAAACTTTAAGTGGGTTGCTATTTTCTCACCGCTTGCAATGAGTCTTGCTTTTGCATTCATGGTCCAGAATATGAGTGCTTATACTGCTCGTGTATTCTTGGTAGCATTTGCTGCTGTCATGGGTCTCAGCATGAGTTCGATCTTCTTGATCTTCAAGCTTGGAAGTATTGCTCAGGTATTCTTTATTACTGCTGCTACGTTTGGTACTACTTCATTGTATGGATATACAACCAAGAGAGACTTGACTGGCCTCGGCAGTTTCTTAATGATGGGTGTCATTGGTCTAGTTATTGCCGGTCTAATCAATGTATTCCTGCAGAGCTCAATGATGTCTCTTATCATCAGTTGTATCTCGGTAATCGTGTTTACTGGTCTTACAGCTTATGATACGCAGAACCTCAAGAATACGTATGATGAACTTGATGAGAGTGAAAGAGATAAGGCCGGCGCTATTGGTGCTTTCAACCTTTATATCAATTTTATCAATATCTTTATGTCACTCATGAATATCTTGGGTGAGAAGAAAGAATAAAGGAATTGCGCGAGTAGCTTAAAGGTGAAGCCGGCCGCTCATAACGGTCTGAGTGTAGGTTCGAGTCCTACCTCGCGCACCAACAAACATGAAAAAAATAATATTAGCTGCTATCTTTAGTATTCTTGCCGGTTGTGCTACTACAGATAGCAGCGCTTCTCTTTTAGAAGAATCTAAGGGTATAAATAAAAAGTACCTCGTGAATGCTACGTGGTATAAAGCGGGTCGTAAGACTGCCAACGGAGAAAAGTTTGATCCTTACGGCATGACTGCGGCTCATAAAAAGTTACCATTTAATACTATGGTGAGGGTAACCAATCCTAGTAATGGTAAGAGCATTTTGGTTAGGATAAATGATCGTGGTCCCTTTACTAAAGGAAGAGATTTAGATCTCGCGCTAGGGGCCGCAAAAGCTATAGATATGAAGGGAACATCTAAGTTAGTGATGGAGATCATGCCAAACCAATAACAAAAAGGAAAAAGCATGAAAAAGATTATTTTAATTGTGTCACTGATGCTGGCACCATTTGCAACAGCAAATCTTGCAGAAGCTAGGCCAAACAATGAAAATACTCAGGTCTCGCAGCAACAAGTAAAGAAAAAGAAACAGACTAAGAAGAAGCCTGTAAAGAAAGTTCAAGCAGCTAAAGTAGCTCCAGAAAATAATCCATTTATAAGAGACACACGTCCTATATTTGGTTATACACATGAAGAATCTGTCGCTCAGTATTGGGCAGAAGAAAAAGCCAGACAAGAGAGACAACAAAGAGAAGCAGCTCAGCAAGTTGCGTCTAATCTCGGCTTAAATAAGAAACAAAATAACGTTCCTAAAAAGACTCCACTTGAAGTTCGTAAAGACTGCTTCTGGTTTATATGTAAAGATGAACCGGTTGTAAAACCAGTATATGCAGAAGCTAAAAAGTGGGAAGGTAAAAACGCTAAGAAAAACCGTGGTGAGTTAAAGAATCTTATGGCTGCAGGTAATAATAATCAACCTGTAGATCCTGTTAGGATTCCTTGGTGTGCAGGTTTTGTTAATGCCATCTTAGCACGTTCTGGTTATGAAACAACTGGAAGTCTTATGGCTCGAAGCTTCTTGCACTACGGTGTAGTAACAAAAGAACCAGAGATTGGTGATATCGTTGTTACTAAGAGAGGTAGCAGTCAAATGGCAGGTCATGTTGGTTTCTTCGAAGGCTATGAGTGGTTTGAAGGTATTAAATACATAAAGGTGTACGGTGGTAATACCGCAAAATCCGTACAAGTTGGTTATTTCCCTGCAAATCAAGTTCTTGGCTATCGTAAACCAGTAACAGCTTGAGATACATACTCATACAGCGATATAATTATAATATAATATTAGACACAGAGAAAGATCAAGTAGTTTTCTTATCGAAAGATCTAGCTCTGTGTCGAAAACAACTGGAGTTATATAATGACACATGTAGATCTTCTACAAGTTGAAATTAATTGGCTTAGGCATATCTTAGAACATATCGATACAGTAATAAAATCGGAGTCAATGACTGACTCCGAAAAAACTGTTGCTATTGCGTGGTTGGTTCGTCAAACAAAGAGTGCAAGTAGAGATGAGTGATAAAGAAGATAAGATTACAAATATTCCAAGTATAGAAGATCATCATTATCTTTTGTTTAATAAAGATTTTGATCCAAGTTCCTGCGGTGATGCTATGGAGTTTATCATAGCTAGGAATTTGATGAGGAAAGATCGTCCTAAACATATTAAGATGATCATTAATTCTCCCGGTGGAGAAGTTGGTTCAGCATTTGCATTAATTGACACAATCAAAGGATCTAAGATTCCTGTATATACATACGGTCTTGGGGAAATTGCTAGTTGTGGTTTGATGACTTTTATTGCAGGAGAAAAAGGTCATCGTTATGTGACTAGGAATACTGCCATCCTTTCTCACCAATATTCTTGGGGAAGTTATGGTAAAGAACACGAACTCATGGCCCGTGTAAAAGAATTTAATAATACACATGCCCGTATTGTTGAACACTATAAGCGCTGTACTGGTTTGGATGAAAAATCTATTAAGAAATATCTTCTACCCGCAGAAGATGTATGGCTTACTGCTAAAGAAGCAGTTAAGTATGGGATAGCCGACGAGATCGTGGAGTTCTATTGATGTGGAGACTCTGGGCAAAAGCTCTAGGGGAAAAGGCTAGCAATGATGATAA
>Ga0129336_10000085_pt1 | contig 42027 bp, 45 predicted proteins | sample CPB6_02_DNA_FD_96878 | JGI IMG/M metagenome (GOLD analysis project Ga0129336, IMG submission 96878) | Freshwater to marine salinity gradient microbial communities from Chesapeake Bay, USA - CPBay_Sum_0.6_0.2_DNA | ecosystem: Environmental > Aquatic > Marine > Coastal | place: USA: Chesapeake...
CATCGACGAATGGGGTCGCTTCGCCGAAAAAGCCAATGTCGATTTGTACGAAGTGATCGATGCAATCCGTGTTCGCCCCACGCACAACAACATCCAGCAACCTGGCTTCGGCGTCGGCGGGTATTGCCTGACCAAGGACCCCGAATTCGCTGCAATTGCCGCACGAGAAGTGCTCGGTCTTGGCAATCAGGACTTCCCGATGAGCGAACTCGCGATGCGAATCAACCGTGACATGCCACTTCACCCACTTCGGCTGATCGATGCGAACCTCGGCGGATTGCACGGCAAGTCGATCGCGCTGGCAGGTATCTCCTACCGCCAAGACGTCGCAGACACCAGGTATTCGCCATCGCAAACGTTCGTCGAGTCAGCCGAGCGAGAAGGAGCGACCATTCACTGTTTCGATCCACTCGTACAGCACTGGGATGAACTCGATAGGCCGGTGCTCAACGAGATGCACCAGTGCCCGGACGTACATGCCGTGGTGTTTGCCGTGCCTCATCGAGAGTTCCGCGCAATCGAACCGCACGCCTGGCTCGGTGGCAAAACTCCTCTCATCGTGGATGCAAACGATTGCCTGAGTGCCGAGCAGCTCGGTGCATTCGCTGCGGCGGGATGTGGCGTCCATAAGGTTGGTCGTGGTCTCGTGAGCGACGGAGCTGGCGCATGAAGGTGTTGATTACCGGTGGCGCAGGCTTCGTGGGAACGCATCTCGCCAAGTCACTCCTTGACGACGGTGCCACCGTCACAATCGTCGACAACTTCCAACGCGGCGTGAAGGACGCGGCATTCGAGGAGGTTGCCGGACGCTCCAACATCGTCGATGCCGATTTACTGTCACCGACCTTTGCCCAAAGTGTGAGTGACGACCACGACTTCGTATTTCATCTGGCTGCGATCATCGGCGTTCGCCACGTACTGGAGCGTCCGTATTCGGTTCTTGCCGACAACGCAGTGATGACGATGAACGTCATCGAGGCTGCTCGCCGTCAGCGCAACTTGAAGCAGGCGATCTTTTCCTCCACCTCGGAGATTTATGCGGGATCGCTCGTCCACTTGCCATCGATGCAAGTGCCCACACCTGAAACAACGCCCATCGCGCTCACCGATTTGGGTGCTCCTCGCACCTCCTATCTCCTGTCGAAGGCGTACGGCGAAGCGTTGTTCAACCACTCGGGCCTGCCCGCCACTTCGGTTCGCCTGCACAACATCTATGGACCCCGCATGGGCATGTCGCATGTCATTCCCGAATTGCTGCACAAGGCCTACACCGCAAAGGACGGCGACTCGTTGGTGGTGGCGAGCGTGCACCATCGGCGAACGTTCTGTTACGTCAGCGACGCCATCGCCATGTTCCGGGGGATCATGGCTTCGCCGAACACCATTGGCAAGACGTTGAATATCGGCAACTCCACACCCGAAGTGGAAATTGGCGAACTGGCGCGAACGATCACGGGAGTGGTGGGACGTCAGCTCACGATCACGCCCGCACCAGAGACTCCGGGCTCGCCCGCCCGACGCTGTCCTGATGTGTCGCTGCTCACCTCGCTCACAGGAGTCGTTGGAAAGGTGTCGCTCGAAGAGGGAGTGCGCCGTACCTTCGAGTGGTACCGCGAAAACGTGTTCAGCGGAACAGGTCTCAGCGCGCAATGATCCCTCTCGCGGTACCGCAACTGTCGGGTAACGAAGCCAAGTATCTGCAGGAGTGCGTCGACTCCACGTTCGTGTCCACCGTGGGGCCCTTCGTCGGTCGGTTTGAGCAGATGGTTGCTACTGCAGCAGGTTCGAAACACTGTGTTGCAGCAAGTGCGGGAACTACCGGACTTCATGCCGCCCTCATCGCACTCGGCGTCGACCGCGACGACCTCGTGATCATTCCTTCCTTCACCTTCATCGCGACTGCCAATGCCGTTTCGCACGCTGGCGCAACACCATGGCTGATGGACGTAGCGCGTGAGTCATGGACACTTGACGCCAATCAATTGACGAATGAACTCGAGCGCAACACGAAGGTGAAACGCGGCACGCTCGTGCATCGAGGTACCGGCAAGCGTGTCGCCGCAATCATTCCGGTGCACACGTTCGGCACACCGGCAGATATGGACGCGATTGTTGCCGTTGCCAAGCGTTATTCGCTTCCCGTGCTAGCCGACGCTGCCGCGGCACTTGGCGCAACTTCGCATTCACGCAAAATTGGCGAGCTCGGCGCAGACCTCACGATGTTTTCCTTCAACGGAAACAAGACGGTGACTGCTGGTGGCGGTGGTGCGGTTACTGGTGACGACGAAGACCTCATGAAAAAGTTGCGTCATCTCACCACCACTGCGCGCGTGGGCGCCAACTACGACCATGACGTGGTCGGGTTCAACTACCGCATGACCAATCTGCAGGCAGCAGTCGGCTGTGCACAGATGGAACAGCTCGACGCCTTCGTCGCCAAGAAGCGAATGATTCGTGATACCTACGATTCGGCCTTCGCCGAACTTCCTGGCGTCGAATTGTTCCCTCGCGCTGCGGGTACTGAGAGCGCCTGCTGGTTCTCCGGATTCGTCGTCGATGCAGGTACCGCTACTCGCGTGCGCTCCGCACTGCAGGAACAGTCGATCGATGCGCGACCGACATGGAAGCCAATGCACTTGCAACTTCCCTACATGGACGTGCCTCGTGCGTCACTTGATGTCTCCGACGATATCTGGCAACGCATCGTCACACTTCCGTGCAGCACGGGAATCACCAATGCCGAGTTGAACACGGTGATAGAGGCGGTAAGGGCTCAACTCCGCCAATAGCCTTGTCCCGTGGCTTCACCGCGACGAGTTTGCGTGATGACCGGCACGCGCGCCGACTACGGCCACCTGTTCTGGTTGCTGAAAGAAATCGATGCCGACCCGGCACTCGAACTTCAGCTCGTGGTGACAGGCGCTCATCTTTCTCCAAAGTGGGGAAACACCGTCGAGCAGATCGAGCGAGATGGCTTACCGATTGCAGAGCGGGTCGCCTTCGACCTGAGTGACGACTCTCCGCTCGCTGTTGCCGACTCCCTCGCCAAGTCCACGAGTGGTCTTGCTCACGCGTTCGAGCGCCTCAAGCCCGATGTGGTGGTAGTGCTCGGCGATCGGTACGAAGTGTTGGCAGCCGCACAAGCATGTTTGATGCTTGGCATCCCCCTCGCACACCTCCACGGCGGAGAAACGACCGAAGGCGCATTTGATGAGGCCATTCGACATGCCGTGACCAAGATGGCGCACTTGCATTTCGTTGCTGCCGACGAATACGCGTGGCGCGTTCGCCAACTTGGCGAGAGCGACGAGCACGTATTCAATTTTGGTGCGCCGGGACTTGACCACCTCACACGGTCCCAGATCGCCGATCGTTCCGAACTGGAAAAGGCGATCGGCGCAACTCTCACCTCCCCATTGTTCGCCGTGACCTACCACCCGGAGACACTCGAGTCTGACGAGGGAATCAGTGGACTTCGGGCTCTGCTCGCTGCACTCGGAGAGATCGCTGGTGCATCGATCGTTTTTACCGGAGTCAACGCCGATCCGGGACACGATCATTTGTCGAGCGAAATAAAGGAGTTCGTGAGAGCGGATGAATCGAAACGATTCATCGTTGCCTCGCTCGGACAATCGCGATACCTCGGCCTCCTCAAGATTGCCGACGCCGTGGTGGGCAACTCTTCGAGCGGCTTGATCGAAGCGCCCGCATTGCGTGTGTCGACGGTGAACGTCGGCGATCGACAGAAGGGTCGACTGCGCGCAGCTTCGGTCATCGACTGCGCACCAACGAAGGATGCGATAGCCAATGCACTGCGCAAAGCGATTGATCCGGCTTTTCGGGCGAATCTTCCCGAGAATCCCTCGCTTTATGGTGTTGGAGATGCCTCGCGACGGATCAAAGATGTGCTCAAGCAAGTCGACTTGCGCGGAATCACCAAGAAGCACTTCGTGAACAGGAAGTTGTCGTGAGTGTCTATGTGATCGCTGAAGCCGGGGTGAACCACAATGGTTCACTGTCGACTGCAATCGACATGGTGGACGTGGCGGCAGCAGGCGGTGCCGATGCAGTGAAGTTCCAGACGTTCAAAGCCAAAGCAATGATCCAAGAGGCTGCACCGAAAGCCGAATACCAGGTGGCCGCCACCGGTAGCACTCAAAGCCAACGCGAGATGATCGAGTCGCTCGAGCTTTCGGCGGACGCGCATGTGGCGATCGCCCAACACTGCGCCTCACGCAACATCCGTTTTCTCTCCACTCCGTTCGATCATGAGAGTCTCGAACTGCTGACCAATGCGCTCGGGATGTCGACCATCAAGATTCCTTCGGGTGAGGTGACCAACCTTCCCTTTGTGCTCGACATCGGTCGTCGGGCGAAAGACGTGATCCTGTCGACAGGAATGTGCACCATGAAAGAAATCGAGTTGGCCCTCAAGGTGCTCGCCTTTTCCTTTGATTCGTCGACTGTTGGTCGACTTCCAAGCCGAGCGGAACTCGCTTCGCCGCTCAGTGACGTCGAGCGCTCATTATTGGTCGGCCGAGTGACCGTCTTGCAGTGCACCACCGAATACCCCGCGCCAATCGGAGAGGCCAACCTCCGAGCGATGATCGCCATTCGTGATGCCTTTGGTCTCGCTGTCGGCTACTCCGATCACACACTCGGCTCTACAGCCGCGATCACTGCGGTGGCGCTTGGCGCAACCATGATCGAGAAGCACTTCACCATGGACAAAAAGCAACTAGGCCCTGATCACCGCGCTTCCCTGGAGCCGGACGAGTTGAAGTCATACGTCCAGGCGATTCGTGACGTGACTAGTTCGATGGGCGATGGCGTGAAAGCGCCGAGCTCGTCGGAAAAGAAGAACATCGACATTGCGCGCAAGAGCATCGTTGCTGCTCGTCGGATCGCCAAAGGTGAGAAGTTCACCACGGAAAATCTGACGTTCAAGCGACCCGGCACGGGGCGCCAACCAATCGAATTCTTCGAGTTGCTCGATACCGAAGCCGCACGTGCCTACGAGGAGGACGAACAGATATGAGTGAGGTCGTGATCGTCGGTGCGGGTGGTCATGCGAGGGTGGTCGCTGATGCACTGGTCTCCCGAGGAGTGCAGGTACGTGGGTTCGTTGATCCCTCGGTTCCGATTGGCTCAGACGTGGGCGGTTTCCCCGTGCTCGGAGATGATTCCTGGCTGATCAACAATCCATCCACTCTGGTTTGCTTGGGTATTGGCGCAACGAAAGACGTTGCGCTGCGCGAACGGATCTTTGGTTCGCTCGCCGATCAGCGAGTCATCGGGTGCACCCATGCGACAGCGATCATCGGAACTGCCACCAAGATCCACGCCACCGCACAAGTTCTTGCGGGATGCATCATCAATCACTCGGCATTCGTTGGTGCGAACACGGTGCTCTACACCGGGTCAATCATTGAGCACGACTGTGTCATCGGTGAGCACTCCTACTTGTCGCCACGAGTGACGTTGTGCGGAGGAGTCAAAGTCGGTGCACGAGTTTTCATGGGCGCAGGAGCAACGGTTCTGCCCAACGTGAAGATCGGTGACGGTGCAACGATCGCGGCCGGTGCAGTGGTCACCAGCGACGTCGATGCGAATCGCACAGTGATGGGTGTTCCTGCGAAGGTCGTAGACTCGCCACGATGAAGAATTGGCGTGATGCGCTGATTTCCGACTCCGCCTCGCTGCGCGACGCGGTGGCTCAGATGAGTAATACGGGATGGCAGATTGCCGTGGTCGTGCGGAGTGGCGACCGTTTAGCCGGAGTGCTGACCGACGGTGATATTCGTCGAGCACTGCTCCAGGGAATGGACTTGTCCGTGCCGATCACCAAGGCGATGAATGCCACACCGGTGACAATGGACGCACATACCCCTGCATCGGCCATCCGCACCAAGATGCGACAGGAAGGCTTCCACTTCATTCCGCTGATCGACAGCGACGGCTCAGTGCAGGGCGTCGCAACGATCGATCAACTCGTTGGCGAAGAAGATCGACCAAACCCCGTCGTGATCATGGCAGGAGGTCTCGGTAAACGCCTCCACCCTTTGACGGAGAACTTCCCGAAGCCAATGCTCACGGTGGGTGACAAGCCGATTCTCGAAACGATTGTCTCTGCGTTTTCCCAGCAGGGATTCCGCAACATCTTTCTCTCGGTCAACTTCCGTTCCGATGTTGTCCAAGGACACTTTGGCGACGGTGCTGATTTTGGAGTCAACATCACCTATCTCCACGAATCGAAACCACTCGGTACGGCAGGCGCTCTTTCATTGCTGCCTGCAGATAACGACTTGCCAGTGATCGTGATGAACGGTGACTTGCTCACGAAAATGTCCGGTGATGCGCTACTCGAGTTCCACAATCACAACCGTGCTGACGCGACAATGGTGGTGCGCGAAACATACTTTGACCTCCCCTACGGAGTGGTCACTACCGACAACGTTTCGATCAGCAGGATCGCCGAAAAACCGAAGCAGGCTTTCCTCGTCAACGCCGGGATCTATGTCATCAACCCAGCGGTGATCAACGACATCGCAAAAGAGGAATACCTCGACATGCCCACCTTGTTCAATGGATTGATCGAGCAGAACAAGAAGGTGATCGCGTTCCCGTTGCATGAGTACTGGATCGACATTGGACGCCTCGAAGAGTTCGAACGTGCCCAAGTTGAATGGAACGCCTAACCACATGATTGGCAACAAGCGGGTTCTCGCTGTAGTACCCGCGCGCGGAGGTTCGAAAGGAATCCCTGGGAAGAACATGAAAGTGATCGTTGGTCGATCACTCCTCCACCGCACGATCGATCAAGCTCTCGCAGCAAAGACCGTCGACGAAGTTGTCGTGACCTCTGATGATCAAGCCATCCTTCGTCACGCCCAAGAAGTCGACGGTGTGAGGACTATCGAACGCCCAAGTGAACTCGCAGCCGACGACACGGCGATGTGGCCAGTCGTCATGCATGCGCTCGAACATTCCCCACCATGTGACGTAGTGGTGTTATTGCAGCCCACTTCGCCACTTCGACTGGCTACCGACATCGATGCTGCAATCGCCTTGCTCGAAGAAAAGAACGCCAACTCGGTGATGTCGGTGTGCGAGGTTTCAACCAGTCCGTACTGGATGTTCACGATCGACAATGGCGACAAGCTGAAACGAATTCTTCCGAAACTGCAAGCCGCTACTCGCCAGGAATTGCCGAAGTGCTACGAGATCAATGGCGCCCTCTACGTAGTGAACTCATCGTGGTTCCGTACCTCTCAACTCTTTGTCGACGACGACACGCTCGCGTACGTCATGCCTCGCGAACGCTCGGTAGATGTGGACACAATGGAGGACCTCGCAATCGCAGAAAGACTTTTGAGCGGCGCGTAATCACCGAGCCAATTGGCTCGGCAAGTAGCCTCGAATACGGTCAACACACGAATGGGTGAACGAGTGAGCGAAGTTTTCTGGTGCACGAACTGCCTCAACATGTCGACAAGGCCACGTGTCTCGTTCGACCACCGAGGCTGGTGCAATGCATGTCAGTGGATGGAGGAAAAGAAGACACTCGATTGGGACTCGCGCAAGCGCGAACTCCACGAGTTGCTCGCCAAGCACAAGTCGACTGATGGGCGATTCGATTGCGTCACCACGGTGAGCGGTGGCAAAGACGGCAGTTACGTTTCCTACAACGTCCAGAACGTGTACGGCATGAATCCCGTTGCCATCACGGTCACCCCTGCATTGCCATTGGAGATCGGCAACCGCAACCTGAAGAACTTCATTGACTCGGGATACAACCATTTGCAGGTGAACGCGGATCCCAAGGTGATGCGCATCCTCAACCGTGAGGGTTTCATCCTCACCGGGTTTCCCTATTTCGGTTGGTTGATGGCAATGCAGGCTGCACCCATCCGCATGGCCGTCAACCTCGGAATTTCACTGATCTTCTACGGAGAAGACGGCGAAGTCGAATACGGCGGCTCAACTGCGCTCAAGAACAAGGCGATCTACGACATCGACTTCATGCGCAAGATCTACCTGGAGGGCGGGCAAGACAAGGTGTTGAAAGCATCCGGCTTGCCAATGGAGAAACTGTTCTTCTTCATGTTCCCCACCGACAAAGAACTCGGTGGTCGCCCACTCGAAATCGCGCACTGGTCGTACTTCGAATCATGGGATCCCTACCGCAACTATCTCGTCGCCAAAGAACACTGCGGCCTCGAGGAGGCTGAGGCGTCGAATTCCGGCACCTTCACCAATTTCGCCCAGAACGATCAGGCGCTCTACGCCCTGCACACCTATGTGATGTACCTCAAGTTCGGTTTCGGTCGCGCCACGCAGGACGTCGGTATCGAGATTCGTCGGGGCGCGATGTCTCGCGAGCAGGGCGTGCAACTCGTTCGCCTCTACGACGGCCACTACCCCGAAGACTTCATCGAGTTGTACCTCGATTACTACGGGATGACCCGCGATGAGTTCGACTCGGCACTCGACCGCTGGGCGAACAAGCATCTCTTCGAGAAGAAATCGGGGCGCTGGGTTCCCAACTTCGAGGTCAAGTAGTGGGCAAAGCCGTCGTCGTCATCGACTACGGCATGGGCAATTTGTTCTCTGTTTCGAGTGCCCTGCGATACCTCGGGTGCGAGCCACTCATCTCCGATGATCCCGAGGTGGTCAAGAAAGCCGCGCATGTCATCCTCCCAGGTGTGGGCTCTTTCCGTCTGGCGATGGAGCGTCTGCACGCAAAGGGCCTCGATGATGCCGTGCATGACACCGTGCAATCCGGTCACCATCTGCTTGGCATCTGCCTCGGTATGCAATTGCTCGGTGTGTCGTCCACCGAGGACGGAAACACCGCTGGACTCGGCATCATCGACAACACGGTGCAACTCTTCGATGAATCGGCGGGAATCAAGATCCCACATGTGGGATTCAACGAAATTAATCCCACTGCAACAACGGGATTGTTCGAAGGTCTACCGGCAAGACCACACTTCTATTTCGTCCACTCCTATCGCATGTCCGTAGGCGGTCTCCACTGCGCACACGCCACGTGCACCTACGGCGAGGAGTTTCTCGCTGCATTCGACATGGACAACGTGTGTGGTGCGCAATTCCATCCCGAGAAGAGCCAGGCCAATGGCCTGCAACTGCTGAAAAACTTCCTGTCCCGATGAACCACGTCCGTAAGCGCCTGATTTTCGCCCTGTTGTACGACTCGGGAAAGTTCATGCTCAGCCGCAATTTTCGCTTGCAGCAAGTGGGCGATCTCCCGTGGTTGGAAAAGAACTACAACTTTGGCGAGACGGCACTTGCGATCGACGAACTGGTCGTTCTCAATGTCGAACGATCGCGAGCGTCGCTCGATCAGTTCCTCGAACATGTGAAGAAGTTGAACGACGATTGTTTCGTCCCGATCGCGGCTGGGGGCGGAATCCGCTCCGTCGAAGATGCGCGCAGACTGCTCCGCTCCGGGGCCGACAAGGTGGTGATCAACACGATCCTCCACGACGACCGTGGGCTTGTTGCGGAACTGGCCGCGGAGTTTGGCAAACAGTGTCTGGTGGCTTCGATCGATACCAAACGGGTGGATGGCACCTTTCGCGTGTTCACCGAAAACGGAACAAGGCCCATCGACGGGGATCTTGACTCACACCTCGCCGAGGTGACCGCGCTGCCGATCGGTGAGATCTACCTGAACTCGATGGATCGGGATGGAACCGGTCAGGGTTTCGACGAGGAGATGTTGCGTCACGTTCCATCCGACATCCCCGTCCCGCTCATCCTCGTTGGTGGTGCCGGCAAACCAGAGCACTTCACACTCGGACTCGCCGATGATCGGGTTGACGCGGTCAGCACGGCACATCTGTTCAACTTCGTCGGCAACAGTCTCCAACTCTCACGCGAGCACCTGTTGCGCGAGGGGATGAACCTCGTCAAGTGGGACGGCAATCAGCTGAAGTCGCTCGCGGGTAGTGTTTGAGCCACTTCATGCAGGTTCGCAAGTTTCTTCCCATCGAATGCGACGTCATTGTGGTGGATGGACTCTGGGGGGTGGGCAAGACCGCAGTGACTTCGGTGATCGGCGCCATGAAGAACGTCGAAAAGATGCGCCTCGACCACGTTCACGAATACGTATGCACGATGAACCATCTCGACAAAATGTCCAATGACGCCACCCGGTTCATGCTCGTCACCTATTCCGACATCGATCAATACAGCAACATGATCGGGCGTGAGGTCAACTTCCGGCCCTCGGACGCGTCAGGCACGAAGAACACGCCGGGAAGCACGCTCAAGTACCTGCGTCGACTGTTTGCCGAGGACGGAGATCAAATCGTCGACCAGATCATGTCGCAGAACATCGCCAATCATGTCGTGACTCATCAGGTGTTACCTGTCGGAGAGCCACTCTTCGAGGCATTCGACAAGCGACTGAAGATGGTCCACATCGTCCGTCACCCGGTCCACCTGGCGCGCTATTGGAACGACTATCTCCGTGATTCGTTGAGACATCGTGAGTTCACGCTGTCATTCGACGTTCGAGGCGAAAAGGTTCCGTGGTGGGCAGCCGACTGGGCCGAGGAGTTCATCGGAATGAACATGATGGACCGAGCTCTCGCCTCGATCTCCCACCTCTACGAGTTGCTCATCACTCGTTTCGACCAGCACCGCAACGACCCTCGTCTACTCGTCGTGTCGTTCGAAGACGTCGTGATGCGACCTCAAATCACGTTTCCAAGAATCGCTGGATTCCTCGGTCGCGACTTGAGCCGCAGGACGGACAAAATTCTCGCCCGTGAACGAATCCCCCGACCGACGATCACCCATGGTCGAGCTTTTTCGGCGCACAACTGGGCGACCGATGGTGACGTGACTGAACGGCAGGTCTATGAGATAGAGACGAAATACATTCACGAGAGTGCCTCCCCTGCCATTTTGGATCGCTTCCGAAAGACCGTTCACCAATACAACGAGTTGTGGCCGAGCGAATTGACGGAATTCGCTGATGCTCTCTGAGGTGATCAAGAAGATCCAATTTCTTCAGGGCACACGGTTCATCTGGCGCCGTCCCCCAAAGGTTGACATTGCGATTATCGATGAAGTTGGCTCCGACGAACTGATTGAGCTCATTCAGGGTGTACCAACGCATGTGGTCGATTTGAGCGGGAAGTCGACCAACGTGTGGGTTCTCGTTTGGTCTCTCTTGCGAGGACGAATGGATCTCTTTGGTTACACCGTTGCATACCTTGAAATCATCCGACCAAAAATTGCATTGACGTTGATCGATACCACACCTTTCTTTTACAGACTCAAGGATGAGATTCCCGACCTCACGACAATTGCCGTGCAAAACGGTTGGCGCTCATTTGAAAGCAAGCGAGACTTTGAGGCAGAACAGTCCGAATTGAGTGTCGACCATCTTCTCTGTTTTGGAGAAATTTCGCGGGATCTGTATTCCGAGTCGATTAGGGGAAACTTCCACGTCATTGGAAGTTTCAGGTCGAACAAGGTCCCGATCAGAATTACCAATGACTCTCGCAAAGTTGCGCTCATTTCTACTCTTCGTTCAAAGGTTCAGCTGGACGCGTTTGTCTCGACTTATGCCGACAACTCGAAAGTCACTTATGCGACGATTTTTGAGCGCCGACTCCAACTTGCAAAGTATGTGGCGGAGTTTTGTCGGGACCACTCGCTATGTTTGCTCGTTCTTGGCAAAGAGTTCGAGGATGAACGCGAATATTCCCTGTATTCAACTGCCTTGTCCGGAATTGATGTCGAATGGGAGTTTCGACCCCGAACGGATCTCTTGAGCAATTACCACAGCTTGAATGAAGCAAGAATCGCTGTTTCAACGAGCAGTTCCCTCGGCTACGAAGCACTCGGGCGCGGGATTCGAACCGCATTCTTCATGCTCGACCCACAAGTGACCGGCAATTTCGGTGATCGATTCGGTTGGCCCGAACCTTTGGGGGATTCGGGTGAAATCTGGACCAATTTTCTCGACCGTCAAAAGACGATTGATATCTTGAGCCGCCTTCACGACATGACGGACGATTCGTGGGCGGATCTTCAGCGGCGTTTTGTGCCAAGGATGATCTCCAGCGATCCAGGAAACACATTGCTCAAGTCCCTCATTCGAGATTCGTTGGACAATCGATGAATCCTGACACTTTGCTCTTCATCGCAGTTGAGAGCCCTTTCTCGGAGCGTGATTGGAAGAGATTCGACATTGAAGGCCTGGCTCAGCGATTCAACGTGCAAGTCATCGATCTCTCCCCAATCGCTCAACCCACTCTCTACCGATTGCGGTCCGAGACTTCAATCAAGGAACCCCGCGTAAGTGCAATCATGAGCATTGAGCAACTCGTGAGTGTTTTTGAGACAGTAGATGGCGGAGCACTGATTTCGAATATTGGCATTGGAGAAATCAGACACCACTTGTTTCGCTTGGCCCGCAGGCGCAACCTATTGATCACCGAATTTGAATTGGGTGCGATGCCCAACATCAATGAACGTGAACGTTCCCATCTTTCTCGAGTTGTTCAACGCTTTCGACAAGTACCGAGTATTTGGCTCGTACCCAAGAAAGTATGGGGAAAGATTCGACGAAAGAGCTTTTCCGCAGATCTTCCTGACGTCTTCTACCGCGGTGGGCAACTCGCACGAGGCAGACACCCTGCGCTTGGGTCTGAAATCGTCGATGTACACAGTTTCGATTTTGAATTGGCACGAACGATCGACACCACAGCGCTGAGTATCGACCCGAGTCGGATCGCCTATCTCGATCAGAACATTGGATTCCATAGCGATGTTCCGGGTCTTGGGCTGAAGCAACCTGCCTCAGCCCAAGACTTTTATCCACTGATCAATGAATATTTTGAATGGCTCGAAAGCGAGCATGGATTCCAAGTGGTGATCTGCCCACATCCCCGGGCGGACGTTTTGACTACCCGAGAACGCTTCCCTGGTAGGGAAATCTCTCATTCCCCTACAGCGCTTGAAGTTGCACGGAGCGGGTCGGTTCTCGGTCATGTATCAACTTCGTTTTCATTTGCCGTGATCTTCAGAAAGCCTGTAACCATCTTGACCACATCCGAACTCTCGCGTTCGTGGTATGCGCCCTACATCAGTTCGTTCGTCGATGAACTCGCTGCTCCGCTAGTAGACCTCTCAACGCGGAGTTCATGGACGAAACCATTACCCGCCATCACTGAAATTCAGCAATCCTTGTACGCCCTTTACGAAGCCAACTATCTGAATTCCTCTTTCACCCAGACTCGTAAACTGTGGGAGCTCATTGGCGATGACATCCTCAGCAGGATCTAGGAGTAAGTGATGAGACACATCATGATCAACACATCGTCTTTTGATCTAGACAACTTTCCGGATCTCACCAACCTAAAAATGATGGGCATCGCCGTAGAGCTGAATCCCTACGGCCGCAAGCTCACCGAAGAGGAAACCCTCCATCGAGTTGGAGACGATGTGATCGGGTTGATTGCGGGACTGGAACCGTTGAACGCAAGGGTGCTCGGCAGCGCCAAGCACCTGAAGGCAATCGCTCGCGTGGGAATCGGGCTCGACACTGTCGATCTCGAGGCGGCACGTACGCACGGCATCGCGGTGTTCAATACTCCGGAGCCACCTGCACAGGCCGTGGCAGAACTGACAGTCGGGCACATCCTCGGAATACTCCGCCACATCTCGCGAGTCGATCGTGCGATTCGAGCAGGTGAGTGGAAGGGTAAATTTGGCCAGTTGCTTGCCGGCAAGACCGTAGGCATCGTCGGCTACGGAAGAATCGGTCGCAAGGTGTCCGAGCTGCTCGCTCCATTCGGTGTCAATGTCATTGCCCATGATCCAGTGGCGAACGATGCTTCGGCAGTGCGCTTCGTTGACTTGCCCACACTGCTCTCAACGAGTGACATCGTCACCCTGCATGTTCCCTACACCACGGAGAACCACCATCTGATCGGAGCACGGGAGCTTGCTTCGATGAAGCCGGGAGCACTTCTCGTCAATATTGCGCGAGGTGGCCTCGTGGACGAAGTGGCACTACTCGCTTCACTCGAATCAAACCGACTTGGCGGTGCCGCACTCGACTGTTTCGAAGTGGAGCCCTACTCGGGGCTACTCAAGGATCTCGACAACGTCGTGATGACTGCGCACATGGGCACCTACGCCACCGAGACGCGCGGACAGATGGAGCGCGAGGCGGCGACACAACTCGTGGAACATCTGCGCAAGATCGGCGAATTCTGAGTCGGGCCCGAGAACCTCACCTCCCGATAACTTCATTGGTGCAGTGCTGAAAGGGGAATCAGTGGATCGTCTCGCAGGTATCACCAAGCTTCGGTCAACGCTCGCCTCGGGTGGCACCAGCGTCGGGTCGTGGATGCAACTCGCCGACAGTAACGCGGCAGAGATTCTTGCGCGCAACGGATATGAGTGGATCGCCCTCGATCTCGAACACGGTCACTTCTCCCCACACCAAATCCCCGACATGTTCCGCGCGATCGAACTCGGTGGCGCATTGCCCCTCGCTCGTGTAGCGACTCCAGCCGTCATCAATTGTCGACAGGCACTCGACGCAGGCGCCGCAGGCGTGGTGATTCCGATGATCACCTCCGCAGAGCAACTTCGACCTCTCGTGCAAGGATGCCACTGGCCACCCAAGGGCAACCGCGGAGTGGGGTTTTGTCGTGCCAACGGATTCGGTGCACGCTTCGACGAATACCAAGACGAGGCCCAATCGTGTCTCGTCATCGGTCAAATCGAACATGTGGACGCAATCAAGAACCTCGATGCAATCCTCGCGGTGGACGGACTCGACGCGCTGATGATCGGTCCATACGACCTGTCCGCATCGCTCGGCCGAACGGGACAACTCGATCACCCCGACGTCGTTGGTGCGGTGAATGAAATACGTGAGGCATGCAGGCGCTCCAACAAAACGGCCGGCACCCATGTCGTCGATCCCAATCCGTCACTTCTTCGCCAGCGCGTCGACGAAGGATTCCGCTTCATCGCCTACGGCGTGGACACCGTATTTCTTCGCAGCGCATCGACGCTTCCCACTCGCTGAACTTCGCCTGCCATACCCACCCAACTGGGTAGCCTGAACGAAGGAATATGAGCAGCACACCGCACCGTGTGCGCGTCGGAATAGCCGGATACGGCGTCGTCGGCAAGCGCAGGAGAGAGTGTTGCGATCGCCACCCCGCGTTCGACGTGGTTGCCGTGTGCGATCGAGTGTTCACTGAAGACGGAACGATGCCCGACGGGGTGCGTTACTACCGCAAGTACCAGGATCTACTCCGCGAGGATCTTGATGCGCTCATAGTCTGTATGAGCAACGACATGGCGGCGGAAGTCACCATCGCCGGATTGTCCCGCGGTCTGCACGTGCTGTGCGAGAAGCCTCCGGGTCGGAACATGGCCGACATCGAAGCGGTGATCGCCGAAGAACGCAAGCACCCGGAACTGCACCTGATGTACGGGTTCAACCACCGATACCACGAGTCGATACAAGAGGCGATGCAGATCATCAAGTCGGGACGACTGGGACGAATCATCAACATGCGCGGTGTGTACGGCAAGTCGAAGCTGATCACTTTCAATCAAGCTGACTGGCGCGCAAAGCGGGACGTAGCCGGTGGAGGCGTCCTGCTCGATCAGGGGATCCACATGGTGGATTTGATGCGCATGTTTGGTGGCGAATTCGAGCAGGTGCACTCATTCGTCGACAACAGTCACTGGGGCTACGACGTCGAAGACAATGCGTATGCGTTAATGCGCACGAACGACGGTGTGGTGGCGATGATCAACTCGAGCGCCACGCAATGGCGGCACCAGTTCCATCTCGACATCAACATGCAATACGGCGGGATCGTGTTGCGAGGAATCCTGAGAGGCAACAAGAGTTACGGCGCCCGGACGATGACCTTGATCATCGCTGATCCGGATCGCGACAATGGCGACCCGCAGGAGACCACCACGCAATATCACAACGATCCCTCATGGGATTCGGAAATTGCCGTGTTCGCTGATGCCGTACTCGAGAACAAACCGATCGGCATGGGTTCCTCGCGTGATGCCTACAACACGATGCGGCTCGTCCATCAGATCTATTTCGCCGACGAAAACTGGCGTACGAAATTCCACATTCCTGCACCTGGGCCGTATCTCGCATGAGCATCGATCACGCCTCGTTGCTCGAGACCGCGAAATCACTGGTTGAAGTGACCGCAGAAAAACTGTTCGCTGCGGACCGAGGCGCCCTGGGGTCGGTGACGGATCGTCAACTCGGCGAACGCGAGGTGAAACTCGTCGCCGACAAGTTCCTCGAGTCAGAGCTGATCAACGGTTTGGCCAAGACCGGGGTGAAGATCCTCAGCGAAGAAACCGAGGAATCACACCATCAATCGTTGGATGAGCCGCTGTGGATCATCGATCCGCTCGATGGCAGCTACAACTATTCTCGCAACCTCGGTCCTTCGATGATCTGTGTCGCCCTATGGGACAACCGCAAGCCCGCTTTCGGTGTGCTCTACGACTTGAGTACCAGAGTGATGTATTGGGGTGGAGCAGGGTTCGGCGCACATTCGTCGCATGGCGAAATCCGCGTTTCGACCGAGTCTTCCCTACTGAGATCGACGGTGTGCACCGGCTTCCCCAGTCGTTTTCCCGCCACCAATCCGATGGCCATCGGCGAGTACATGTCGGAGATCCTCAAGTTTGCGAAGGTGCGCATGATCGGCTCAGCCGCCGCGTCGCTTGTTCTTGTCGCTCGGGGCGCAGCAGATGCCTACTTCGAACGCAACATCATGATTTGGGACGTCGCAGCGGCACTCGCCTTGGTTGAGGGAGCTGGTGGCGAGTTCGAACTGGCAATGACGAGCTTCCACGAGTCGCTCACCGTGCTGGCCACGAACTCCGTCGTCCCTTTTTCGATGCCGTGACGAATCCCCGGGTCTGGGTAGTCAGCGACTCGCTGGTCACGGTCGGTTCCGAAGAGCATCTCGTTCTCTGGAACGAGTTCGTCGACGATGACTCTCCGCACACCTCACTTCCGATGCTCATCCGTCGTGATCGTGATTCATTTCGTGACGAAATACTTCGCACACTCGACGACATTGCCGAATTTCCCATGAACGGACGGAGGCTCCGTGAGGTGCTCGAACTGGAAGAAGGTCTCAGCTATCTACACATGACCCTGCTGTGGGCGAAGCGTTGGGGTGAGCTGGGCGTTCTTCCCGATGCGGTGAAGATGCTCGCCTTCACCAAGCGTCTGCGAGAAACGCCGCCGTCAAAGGTGGTCGTGCATGTCGAGAACAAATACGTCGCCGAGTCCATTTCCCTCACCTGCAAGCGACTTGGCATTCCGTGCGCTTCGATCACCGCGCAACGCCGATCACCGTGGTCGACGCTGCGAGCGATCCGTCATCTGATGCGGTGGTTCACGTTTGCGTCGCCATCGAGTGAGACCACCGACCTGTTCATCGCCGACTACTTGTTCCGGGTGGACCCGAAGGATCTGACTGCAGGAACGTACCGCAGTGGTTATTGGGCGAACCTGCCCGACAAGATCGAGCAATCCGGAAGATCAATCACCTGGTTGCATCGGTTCACACCGCACCCTGCTGTTCCGAATCCGCCTGCAGCACGAAAGGCGCTCAAGGCTCTGCCGCGTCATCACCTTCTCGACCAAGTTCACGGTGTGAAAGACGCCTGGCGCGCATGGAACACATATCGACGCATCAAAAAGCTGGAGATCAACCCCCGAGAGGCATTTATCTCGCGGGATTGCGACTTATGGCCCATCTTTGAGCGCGACTGGCGGGAGTCCTTCCGAGGGTCCCACCCAATGAGCATCGCGATCAACATGGAAAACATGCGTCGGCTCCTGCACTCCACTGACAAACGATCTCTCCTCTACATCTACGAGAACCAGCCGTGGGAGTTCGCTCTGCGACACTTTGCCGGATCGAACTGCACCGCAATTGCAGTGCCACACGCGACAGTTCGCTATTGGGATCTTCGCTACTTCGTGGGAGAGAATTCGCGCAGCCTCTTGCCCGCGCAAGTTGCAGTCAATTCCCCCATCGCCAAGGAGGAGCTCCTGCGTGGTGGGTACACGCACGAATCGTTGCTCGACGCTGAGGCGTTGATGTATCTCCGTGCAGACAAGCGTGGGTCAAGTCCTTCACCGCGACGAGGAATCCTTGTGCTCGGCGAGCTCGAGGTGGCGAGTTCGCAGCGCTACCTGAACTGGGTCGCACGACTGGCCGGAGACCGACAGATCACGTTCAAGCCACATCCCCTGATCGATGCAAGTCGGTTCACGTTCGATCCTCACCGGGTCACGGTGTCTGCTGAAAGCGCAGACGAACTGATCTCGAAAGCCGAAGTAGTGGTGCTCGGCGCAAGTGGCACTGCTGTGCTGGAAGCGATCTCTCTCGGAGTACCCGTGATCACCGTGCTCAACCCACGAGAACTCGATCTCTCGGTCGTTCCACAGCACCCACTTGTTCGCGCTGTAGCGACCGAGGCAGAACTTGCCGAAATGCTGAATGGGCAGACCCAGAACAATTCGTTGGGCGACGACGTGTTCTGCCTCGATCAACAATTGACTCGCTGGAAACAAGTTCTCGGACTGAACTAATCATGCGCAACGAACAGGGATTCGCTTCGCCATTCACTTCAGAGGATGACGCGGCACGAGCCTGCGCGCTCGAGATCGCCGGTCTCTTGGAACGAGCAAGTCGCAGTCGCGGCCGAAGCGTGCTTGCCGTGTGTGGTGGTCGCTCTGCTGCTCTCGTATTGCGACATCTACCTGTTGACGATGCCACGATCGTGATCGCCACCGACGAGCGATGGCTGCCCTTTGATTCTCCCGACCGCAACGATCAACTGTTGCGCGAACACTTCGGAGAACCATCCGTCATTCGCCTGCCATTTACCGGTGATGTCGATGAGGATGCCAAGAGATGGGCGCGAAATCTTTGGAGCCTCGGCACTCCTGATGTTGCGCTTCTGAGCATGGCAGAAGACGGACACGTGGCGAGTCTCTTTCCTCGACATGACACCTTGAACTCGTCTGCGCCGCTGGTCATCGAGCACGAAAGTCCGAAACCACCTCTCGTTCGCGTGTCGTTTTCGATCGCAATGATTCGGTGCATTCCAAATCGATTGCTGATGGCAATCGGAAACGAAAAAGCTTCGATGATCGACCAATTGCGACAAGGGCACGACGTGCCAGCAACACGAATCAAGCCCACTCGTTGGTATCTTGATAACGCCGCATCAAGCGTGAACGGTGGTGGACGGTAATGGCTGACATGAAGACGGTGATCCTGTGCGGCGGCTTTGGCACGCGAATTCGCGACGTGTCCGCCGACGTTCCGAAGCCCATGATCACCATCGGGCAGCTACCGATTCTCTGGCATCTGATGAGGTACTACGCCCACTTTGGTAATGACGAGTTCGTGCTCTGTCTCGGCTACAAGGGCGAGGTGATCAAGGATTTCTTCCTCAACTACCAGGCACGTACGCGCGACTTCACGATCGATCTCGGCAAGGACGAAGCGATCACCTATCACTCGCGCGAAACCGAAGTGGGGTGGAAAGTGACCTTGGTCGACACGGGACTCAACGCCATGACCGGTGCACGTGTGAAGCGTGTGCAACACCATGTCGAAGACGCTCCGTTCATGCTTACCTACGGCGATGGGCTCAGCAACATCGACCTTGGCGCTCTGAAGAAGTTCCACGTCAAGCAAGGAAAGACGGCGACGGTCACGGGTGTGCGGCCTCCTGGGCGATTCGGCGAATTGGTGATCGACAAGAGCGGGCTCGCTTCCGAATTCAATGAAAAACCGCAGGCCACCGGTGGACGAATTTCTGGTGGATACTTCGTGCTCCAACCACAAATCTTCGACTATCTCGACGATCGCGAGGGTCTCGTGTTCGAACAAGAACCGATGCGATCACTCGTCAGCGACGGCGAGTTGGCCGTCTACGAACACGACGACTTCTGGCAGTGCATGGATACCCACCGTGACTGGACATTGCTCGACTCGATGGCCACGAGCGAAAGGCCGCCTTGGAAGCTCTGGTAGCAGCGCTCCCCCAATTCAACGGGAAACGGGTACTCGTCACTGGCGACACCGGATTCAAAGGTTCGTGGCTTTCGTTGTGGTTGCACGACCTCGGTGCTGAAGTATTCGGGTTTGCTCTCCCCCCGGACGGCCCAATTTCCCACTTCAACCAACTTGGGCTTCATTCACTCATCGACCACTTCGATGGCGACGTTCGCGATCTCGAAGCGGTGCGCAAGGTCTTTGCTCGTTCCAAACCAGATGTCGTGATTCATCTCGCTGCACAGCCGATCGTGCGACGCTCGTACCGTGACCCCAAGGAAACCTTCGACACCAACGTCGCAGGCGGTGTGAATCTCCTCGAGGCAGTGCGCGAGTCCACGACAGTTCGTTCGCTGGTGTTCGCCACTTCAGACAAGTGCTACCGAAACCGTGAGACTCATGTCGGATACGTGGAAACCGACGAACTCGGTGGCCACGACCCGTACAGCGCCTCAAAGGCGGCCGCGGAACTCGTGTTTTCCTCCTACAACGATTCCTTCTTCAAACACCGCGACGGATTCGGCGCAGCGAGCGCCCGAGCAGGGAACGTGATTGGTGGTGGAGATTGGGCGGAAGCGCGAATCATTCCTGACTGCATCCGCGCACTCGCCAAAGGCGAAGAGATCGTGATTCGCTCTCCCCACGCGACTCGTCCTTGGCAGCACGTGTTGGAGCCACTCTCCGGTTACCTCGTGTTGGCTGCTGCCTTGCTCGAAAAGCCGGATGCCGCCACGGGTTCCTGGAACTTCGGACCAGCGGTGGATTCGATCCATACCGTTCTTGATGTCGTCGAACGATCGATCGGTCATTGGGGTGCCGGAGCGGTGCGCGTGGAAGAACCAGATTCGAAACTGCATGAGGCCGGTCTGCTCAACCTGAATTGCGACAGGGCGCATACGAAACTCGGATGGCGACCGCGATGGGGTATCGAACAGACGCTTGCGCACACGATTGGCTGGTACCGCGAACAACATGTGGGCACCCCGGCACTCGAACTCACTCGCCGACAGATCCATCAGTACACGGAGGCACGACCATGATCGACGGAGTCAAAGTGATTCCCCTGCGCCAAATTCACGACGAGCGCGGCAAGGTGATGCACATGTTGAAGACAACCGACGAACACTTCCAGCAGTTCGGCGAGATCTATTTCTCCACGATCTTTCCCGGTGTGATCAAGGCGTGGCACATTCACCGGGAAATGACGCTCAACTACGCGGTGCCGATCGGTCGAATCAAGTTCGTGATGTACGATGATCGTCCGAACAGCCCCACCAAGGGAGAGATCCAGGAACTCATCCTCGGCCCGGACAACTACATGTTGGTGACCGTTCCACCGGGAGTGTGGAACGGATTTAAAGGAATCGACACGCAGATGTCGTTGGTCGCCAATTGTGCAACGATCCCTCACGATCCGAACGAGATCGATCGACTGGATCCTCTATCGTCCACCATCCCCTACGACTGGGCGCTCAAGCACCGATGACGAACGGTGTCCTCGTCGTTGGCGGCTTCGGCACCATCGGCGGGCGACTTTCCGAGCGACTAGAGCACGCGACCGACATACCAATCAGGTTGTCCTCGCGAACTTCTCGTCAGGTACCCACATGGGCTTCTCGCGCGTCCACTTGCATCGCGGATGTAACGGTGAAATCGGGCTGGCACGATGCTCTGAACGGAATGGACACCGTCGTGCATCTCGTCTCGCTTCCAGATTTCGCCGCAAAGGAGAACCCCGAACTGGCCCGAACAGTTGGAGTCGACGGAACACGAAACGTTCTCGAGGCGAGCATCGCTGCTGGCACCAAACGTTTCATCTTCCTGTCCACCGGGCACGTGTACGGGACCCCCTATGTCGGCCACATCACCGAAAACACGCCGACCAATCCACAGCAGCCTTACGCCAGCACCCACTTAGAGGCAGAGCGATTGGTGGCTGATGCGCACGAGCGCGGTGACATCGAGGGAGTGCGGGTTCGCCTCTCGAACGGCTTCGGTTTCCCCAAGCGAGCCGACAATGAGATCTGGCGGATCATCATCAACGACTTGTGTCGACAGGCAGTCACGACTGGTCGACTGGAACTTCGTACACCCGGCGTTCAGCGACGCAACTTCATTCCGTTTGCTGATGTCTGCGCCGCACTCGTACACCTGATCACCATCCCGAGAGTGGGTGATGGTCTTTTCAACCTCGGTTCCACGGTGACGATGACGATCGCCGATGCAGCACGACGAGTCCAGGAGCGAGCCGGTCATGTCCTTGGCAAGGAACCCTCGCTCACTATTCCGACGGGTCCGAGTGAGGACACTCCGGAGCTGGATTACGACTCAACCAAGATTCGCTCGACCGGACTCGCCCTGACTGACGACCTCGACACCGAAATCGACGCGTTGCTTCGCTACTGCGCAGAGACCTTCGCATGACCACATCTCCACTCGTCTCCGTGGTGATTCCCACGTACAACCACGCCCACTTCTTGCGGTCCTCGCTCGGCTCAGTCGTCAACCAGACATTTGGCGACTGGGAAGTGGTTGTCGTGAACAACTACTCGACCGACGACACGGAATCGGTGGTCCAGTCGTTCAACGATGAGCGAATCACGCTCGTCAACTTTCTCAACCATGGAGTGATCGCAGCCGGGCGCAACGAGGGCATTCGTTTGAGTCGTGGTGAGTTCGTTGCATTCCTCGACTCGGACGACGAATGGCAGCCGGAAAAGTTGGAAAAATGCATCCACGCACTTCGCGCCGGCGCAGATCTCGTATGCCATGCGGAGAGGTGGGTCGGAGGAGATCGCCCTGAACGCGTGGTGCAATACGGACCGGCGGAAAAGTCGTCGTGGCGAGGTCTGCTGCTCGACCAGAATCGGGTGTCCACTTCCGCAACGGTGGTTCGCCGGTCATGTCTCGAGCGAGCGGGTCTGTTCGACGAGTCGGCTGAGTTCATCACCGCTGAGGACTACGAAATGTGGATGAAACTCGCGCGACTCGGATGCACATTCCAGTTTCTTCCCGATGTTCTCGGCGAGTACCGACGACACGAGGGAAATGCCAGCGGTTCGATACTTCGCCATCTGGCTGCCGAACAGGCCGTGGTGCAGAAACATCTTGCCCTCGATGACACGATTTCTCGGTGGCAACGACGGGCCCGATTGGCCAAGTGTCTGTACACGGCTGGTCGCGGGTTCCAGGCAAGCGGCAAGCGCCTCAAGGCCGCTTCAATGCTCGCGCGTGCGGCCGTCGGCAATCCGTTGCACCTCCGCACCTATGCCGCACTCGGTTTGCTGCTCGTGCCGGGACGTCATTCGTGATGGACCTACTCGCTGCCTACCGCCCATCGGCCATCTCGTACTTCGCCTTCGCCCGGCACGCCATGGTGGAAGCACTTCGACAATCGGGCATCGGCAACGGCGACCGTGTCGCGCTTCCCGGATTCATCTGTCGCGATGTGCTCGCCTCGATCCATGTCCTGGGGGCTCTGCCGGTCTTTTACGAAGTAGATGAATCACTCCGTGCAACGACCCTCAATGATCTTCCGCAGGTAAGGGCAATCATTGCGGTCGACTACTTCGGTTTTCCACAAGACCTCGCACCCTTTCGCGAATACTGCTCGAGAACGAGCGCCAAACTGATCGAGGACAACGCCCATGGTCTGTTCAGTCGCGACGATCGCGGTCAGCTGCTCGGGAGCCGCGGCGACTTCGGCATTCTCAGCCTGCGCAAGACATTCCACGTCGCAACGGGAGCAGCACTACTCGCTCGAGAGAGTGCAGGAATTGACATGCCTTGCGTCGAGCGGAGCGAGGGGGCCCATGCGCTTCGTTTCACGCTTTCTCGATTCGAACGACGCACGGGAATTCCCACTCTTGCCGGCATGCGGGCAGCGATCCGCCTTGCACGACGTCTCTCCGGACGAGCTGAGATCGACCCAAATTCTTCGGACGACGAGACGATGTTGCCTCGATTCATCGCCATTGGATGTCGGTCTCTTGCGACGTTGAACGACCAGGATCCCGCAACGGAGATTGCCCGGCGTCGAACACTCTTTGACAAAGTCGTGAGTGACCTCAGAGAAGTCCCCAACGTACGCCTGCTGCATGATCGCCTCGATTCTCAGACGGTTCCGTACGGCGTTCCGTTTCGGATCGAGCCTGAGCAGCAAGAGACCCTGCGCGCCCTGGAGCGGCGACATCATGTAGTGGTGATGCAGTGGCCAGCACTTCCCTCTGCACTCGCCGCTTCGGCGCCAGTTCATTACCGAAACGTGTGGTTGGTGAACTTCCTGTGAGTATTCCTGCTTGGACGCTGGTCGAATCGCCCGACCGTTGGGCGGAGTTGATGGGCAAACTTCGCGATGCCCCCGCATTCCAGTGCTGGGGCTGGGGCGAGTTTCAGCGCCGAGGTGGATGGAAGCCACTCCGACTCGCTCGCCTCGAAGCACAGCACATCTCGTTGGCCCAGGTGCTCTGCCGAAGGATGCCCGGAGGAATCGAATTCGCCTGGGTTCCCGGCGGACCCGTGTCTTCCCGTGGAGCCGGCCTTGCCGATGACATGCGGACATTGCATCACGCAGTCGAAGAGGTGGTCGGTCGTTGTTATCTGCGATGCAATGTGATGACGCCCGCGATCAAGACGGATTTCTTCACCACCAACTCGTTCATGGTTCGAGCCCGCCGCCCGGTCAATAGCCGCTATTCGGTCTTCTTGCAGACGAATGACGAAGAAGAGTCCTGGCTGAAGAACATGAGCAAGAAGCACCGCTACTACGTTCGTCTGGCATTGCGCCATGGGATCACCTGGACGATCGACAATGGCGACCGCAACCTCGATGACTTGGCCGGACTACTCAAGCAGATGGTCAACGAAAAGAACATTTCGATTCCCGTTTATTCCAGTGAGCAACTCCGTCAGATGCGCCACGAGTTGGGTGATGGAGTACTCACCATCATCGGTCGACTGGATGTTCAACCCGTCACCGGTGCTCTCGTCGTCATTCATGGTGATCGCGCCCACTACCTAGCTGCCGCCACCACGGAGCGGGGACGCGAGATGAGTGCCGCCTACGGCATGCTCTTCGAGCTCCGCAAGAGTCTGCGCGAACGCGGCGTCCAACTCTTCGATCTCGGTGGTATCGCACCACACGACAAGGCGGCGTCCGGCGTCGATCACTTCAAACTCGGTTTCGGTGGCGAAACCGTGGAGTACCTCGGTGAGTGGGACGCGGGATCTCGCTTTTCTCGGGCACTCGGCAACTCTGCCGTGACACGAATGATTCGCAGTGCCGCCACTGGACGCGCCGAGCCAAGAGGTCTTCCAAATTCCGAGTGGTCGGAGTGGGCTGGCTCTCCCGAGGAATGGGATGAGCATCTTCGTTCACTGCCCGGCTGGTCGGTGTATCAGAGTTATCGATGGGGTGAGCACCGCAAGCGTTTCGGTTGGACACCCATTCGCTTGGTAGCAAGACGAAACGACCGAGTAGTGGCGATGATTCAAGTACAGACCCGGCGTTACTTGTCCGTGATCGGCCTCGCATGGAGCCCGGGTGGCCCTGTCGGCGATGTTTCGGTTTGTGGAGCACCCATGCGCAATGCAATCGCCTCTTCAACCGGTGCTCGATATCTCGTATACCGACTCAATGTCATGCGCGCATATGGAGATGCCGAAGCAGCGTCGATGGCAAAACATGGATGGACCAACAGTCAGGAAACGATCCTCAGTGGGCTCAGTCTCTTGTACGACCTCACCGGCAATGACGAAGCCCGAGAAGCACAGCTCACCAAGAACTGGCGGCACAACCTTCGGCGCAGCTTCAAGCGGGAAATCACCGCCTATCACTGGGTCGATCCAAATCCTGCCGAAATGAAGATCGTGTACGACCAGATGCACTCGTACAAGGGAATTGAGCATCTCGCTCAACAGAATTCGCTCGAGTCGATCACCTCATTGATCACCCAATTCGGCAATGACTGCATCGTTGTTCGCTGTGACGACAACGAAGGCAACATCATCGCGCTGCGCGGTGCACTCGTCATCGGCAATCAGGCTTGGGACACGTTCGCTGCGGCAACACCCGAAGGGCGAAAAACTTACGCTTCCTACAAGGCGTTCTGGGAGCTGATGCGTCTGTGCAAGGAACGTGGCGTCGTCACTTACGACATGGGAGGCGCAGACCCCATTAACAACCGTGGCGTTTACGACTTCAAGCAAGGTACAGGTGCCGACGTCGTACGCTTCCTTGGCGAATGGGAGTACTCACAACCGCGGCTGCTCGGCTTGATCGCAGGCCGCCGCATCGCTGCGCGAATGGGTTGATCTGATGACGTACTACGCCGAGGCACTCCTTCTTGGATTACTCGCGTTCGTCCTGATCTTGCCCTGGTTCCCGAACAGGAATGTTCTCGGTGGTCTTACCGTTCTTTGGGTACTCGGTGTTTCGCTCATCTATTGGCGATACGGCAGCGACGGTCAACTGGAGTTCTACTCCAACGATCAACAACTACACGTGTATCTGATGGGCAAGCTTGAGTGGGGTGGACGACCACTTGGGGTGCGCGACTTGATAGATCGTCGTTATCTATACGTCGGCCCGGCGTATCTGCTTACTCTGGCGGGATTCAGTGCAGCAATCGCACTGAAGTTCGTGTCCTTCATGTGCTTCGTCGTGAATGCCATCGTCGTTACTCGACACCTCGGCACGCTCGTCCCTCGGATCAAACCCCTCTACCTCTGGCTGGCGACGGGACCAATTGTGTTCTTCTTTTCCCTTCTTGCACTCCGGGAAACCATGCTGCTCCTTGCGCTCACGACATTGCTCATCGGGATCAACCCATCGCTTCGCCTTCTCAGCTTCGCGACCATCGGCCTTCTCCGACCACACCTCGCAGTAGCCGTGGTGATGGCGATTGTCACGGTCTTCTTAGTGCAACGAATTCGCAAGAGTCTCTATTTCTTTCGAATTGCACTTCTCATGATCGGATCAGCATTGGTCGGCGTCTTTCTCTACTCTCTTGCCTACTCAGTAGACAACGAAGCTGAAATCACACTCGCCCGATCCTTAATCGACAAAGATAAGACTTACCTAGTTCTTTCCAACTTCGTTGGATTGCAATTCCTCAATGCTGATTTTGTAGCGATTGAACGATCCCTGGGCGATCTACTTCTTCCACGACTCCTCTTCGCGGAGACGGTGGTGGTGCCACTGCTCTTCACTATTGCTTTGTTCGTTCCCAAAGATTCGATTGACCGACTAAAGATGCTGATCGTCGCAATCTTCAGCTATTACATCGGCATCATCGCGGGAAGTGACTTCACCTCGTTCCGCCAGAATCTTCCGTTCGTGAGCGTGATGGCCATCGTGATCATCCAGACCTTTCGCCGCGAGAAATCGACTGACTCTGCCGAGCAACCGCAGCTCTCAGTTTGAGCAGTTCGTCGTCACCAGGGAACATCCTCAGACCCTTGTCGGTTGCGAAATAGACGTCGTCGACATCATTTCTTCGAACCGCGTCTTCGGCAAATTCGATTGACGCTGACATCACGAGGTGCACGAGGTTGGAAGTAACGCCTTCGGGATCTGGCCAGAGAAAGTCCGATCCAGCGAACGGCAGGTTCCGCACCAACGACAGGGCTGCACGAAGGTCGACTCGAGATTCATCTGTCGCATCGCTTCGAAATCGTTCTAGTGCAATCCGTAAAATATCGGCGTCGGACACCACCCGTTCATCGAGGATCAGTCGGTCCTGGGAAGACTTTTCAAGCAAGCCCTGACCTCCGCAAAACCGGTTGGAGCCGAGCACAGACCGGAGTTCGGACACGACGTTGTTGAAGTAGGAGGATTGAACGTCAATCATCCACATCGCGGTTCTTGCCGCACCTCGAGTTGGCCGATCTGGGTGCGTGACAAGCCAGGCCAACAACTCGAGGGACTTCGACTTGCGAAAGACCACCTCGGAATCGTCTACCCAACGTGCCTCAATCGGTCCGAGGAGACGTACGCACATCAGCCAGTTGCCGGGAACTGCTCGTGCGGGACTACTCACATCACGAACACCACGACACTCGGACATCAATCTTGAATACAAACGTTTGTCGTCGGTACTGAGCGCAAATGGTCGAATTCGCTCGCCCGTCGCCATCTTCCAGCCGTATGTGTCACGAATGAGGGCGACGGGCTGTTCGCCAGCAACATCCACCCCCAACGCCTCCGCGGCCAGTGCAAGATGCTCACGAACCGATGAGGTGTCGTCGTGGTCGGCACCTTCCACCAGCACGGGACCCTTTGCGGACACGACGTGGCCTGACTGGTCAACACCAACGGGGACGCTGTCAATCTGATCAGGTGATGAGTTCTCAGCCTGAATTCGCAAAGATCGCCAGAAGAACTCGCTCGTTCTTGAAATGGGCGCGATTTCACGTCCATCTGCCAAATTTCGAGCAATCCGAGATCGCTCTTCGGCAAATCGTCGCAACATGTAGTCGGCGATCAGAGCGGACTGAACCGACGCAATTGCGGTCCAAGGGACGCTCCGTTCTTTCGATGTCGACGAATCTTCAATCACAAAGTCACTGGATGTCATCGGGCTAGTTGAACTTCGTGGGGTCATCAACAATGACCAGAGCGATGCCACGAAGAGCGCGGCAAGTCGATTCCTGCCGGACAGCACCGCGTCTGTTCGTCGAGCTGACCAAAGTTCCACAACGATGCTCATCAGCGCCCACAACCAGCTCAACCAAATCAGGAGGATCAAAATCGACACAAGTCGGTCTTGAACAGGGGAAAGATCTCGACTCAAAACGCTCGTCAGGGCACGATTCGGTGTTTGGTCAGCAGCAATCAAGATCCAGGGAATTCCGACGATCAAGCTCGTACCGAGCAGTGCGATACGGAGTTGTTTCATGGTCCCGGTATGGGAGTCGCGCTGCGTTCGACGCTGATCAAGCGACTGCCGAGTCCAATCACCGACAAAATGGTCAATGGAACTGCGCGCGAGACTCGGACAGTGACGGTTTCCGGTGTTGCGTCGACACCACCGCTCACACCGTGCTGACGCAAGTAGCGCTCAGCCGCCGAACGTGCTCGGTCGACATCGACCCGTGGAACTCCACTGCGAAGACTGGTCACGTTTTGGACCGCTACTCGTGCGGCGTTCTCGGCATGGTCGAGCATCTCGATTCGAACAGCGACAAGACGACCGCCGTCGACAGTCAAGCCCGCAACCACGACAAACACTCCAAGCAGCGCAGTGACGAATGCCGTCACCGATCCTTCTTCTCGCCGTTTCATCGGTCGACTCTCCACACATCAATGACCTCGACTGATTCCGCCTCGATCGTTCGTCTGCCCAGATCGAGAAGTTCCAGGCCGACGAGTGACACCTCGCACTCCACTTCCACCAGCACTGCTTGAACCGAGGATTCCGTGTCAACGGCCACATTCACGAGCACCCTCGAACACGGGCTCCCGTTGTCCCTCAAACTTTCCAGGACCGCTTGTCGGCCGACCTGTTGCATTCGAGCACTGCGGACCAATGACGCGGCCCGGGCGCCCTGATCCGCGGCATGTCGAATCTGCCCCATTGCCTGCGTCGATCGACCTGCGTAGACGACGAAGAGCACCAATGCCACGAGAACAGGAATCAACACGACTGTCTCGACCGTCGCACTCCCCCTCTCGAATTTCATCGTTGATCCGGTGCCAAGAACTGTTCAACCGGTTCACGCGCAGAACGGGTGACCACCAAGTCGAAGAAGGGTGCCACCCGAGGAACGCGAAGCCCCACCGTGACCTCCGCAAACCCGTTGGTGATGTTCACCGTTGGTATGTCCGTCGGGGTTGCCCGAAGCTCAGCAAGTGCCTTGACAGTCGCCTCAGCGCCCGCCGAGACTCCACCGCCAAATCGTGCCGCTGCCACCGCGCCTTCCGTCGCGCTCATCTGGGCCACGTGAGCGGTATGCATGAACACGGCAGCTTGAATGGCGATCACCATCACCATGAACACGATGGGAACCATGAGCACCGTTTCGGCGCTCACTTCACCCGACTCGTGACGAGGATCAGCCGAGATCGAGGGAATTCGCTTTGTCACGAACTCGTGCCGTGATGGTCGCCCCTACCGCAATTGCCAAGGCCACGAGAGCAGCGGCCATCACGATCGTGGTGGCACTGACCTCTCCGGCTTCGTAATCACGCTCGGCTGATGCCGAGAATCTGATCCAGTAGTACCTGATGATTTCTTTCATGGCTCTCCCTTTCTCTAGAGACCTTGAAGCATTTGTTCGGCTGCTGGATAACCAATCAGCACGAGAAAACCGAGGAAGAACAGCACCATTGGCAGGCCCATGCGCTCTGTAGCTGCGTTTGCCGCAGCCTCCACTTCGGCGCTCTGTTTGTGGCGGACGGTTTCCGCTCGCTTGGCGAGCGATGAACGAACGCGAGCCCCGTGCTCGCCTGCCAGCTGAATGCTCGCGCCAACTTCGGACACCACTTCAAGGCCGAGCGTGTCACCCAGTCTCTGCAATTCGTGCCACGGAGAACGATGGGTAGTTCTGGAACGCGTCAATGCCTCCCGAATTCTTGCGTATGCGATCCCATCACCTGCCTCGGACGCCGCAACAAGCGCGGTCTCCATTCCTGCTCCGCCCGAAAGAAGGACATTGGTGAGATCGAGAAAACTCGAGAATGAAAAAAGAAACGTCATCCGATTTCGCTTCGCTCGCGACTTCACCCACACGTCGGGCAAAACGAAACCCACTGCAAACGAAAGAACTACAAGGGGCACGGCCCAGATCACCGGAAGTGAAATGCCGAGGGACGACAAGACGATGCCTGCCACCAGGGAGAATCCCAGACAAACCAAGGGGCCGAGAAGTTTCCAAATGACGATGTCTTCGAGAGAGACACCCACCAACTGGAGATCAGTTCCAAGTCGCCTGGAAGAAACACCCGCGATCCGCCGACGCGTCGCTCCGAACAGATCTTCCAGATGCGTGAAAATCCTTATTCGCAGACCAGGAAGCGTGAACACTGCGATTCCTCCGGCGAAGGCGATGCCTGGGATCAGGAATGCGATCATGCGTCCACCACCTTCTTGCGAACGAAGCGCTCTGGGGTCTCGATTCGCGCCATCCGATGCATAATGCCGAGGGACACCGCGAACAAAGTGAGAACCATCGCGAGAACGAGCTGCCCCTGGGACGTCGCAAAGGGAGCGAGGTAAGACCGATTGAGGAGGAACAGGCCACCAACAAAAGAAGCAACCACCATCGTGATGATTCGCAGTGAGGTTCGTGTTCGTGCTCTTCCCACCCAAATACGCGAGCGCATCTTGCTCTCGTCGCGGGCACACTCGGCAATTCCCGACAACAAGGCGCCAAGTTCACGAGCCTGGTGATGGTGGGCGGTCGAAAGTGCCGCCACGACAAAGTCGGCGGTGGGGTGCCTGATGTCGTCGGCAAACCTGCGGAGCCCATCATCAAGTCGGCCGTAAACGATGAAGGCTGAAAGCCTGTTCACCGCAGAGCGAATAGGTGTCGGTGATTGTTCTGAAGTGGCGATGATCGCCTCCTCCAACCCCCGAGCGCCCGCGATCGTGTCACGAATCTGCTCCGTCCAAGTGGCGATTGCATCGACCACCTCTTGATCGTTTCGCTGGGCGATCCTCGGCCGCGCGACTCCGGGGATCAGGGAGGTCGCCACGAAGGCTGCAGCTGACAATGCAACCCATCCCGTCATCGCGTACACCGTCAATCCGGCAATGGGGATTGCCAACATCTGAATTCGTGCGCGGCGCGTCAGTGTTGCTCCAAGAATCGAAAGGGCCGATCCACCTCGACGACCGAGCCACATCACCACGAAGCCCAAGCCGACGAGCCCACCAGCCAATGCCGCGATAGCCGCAGTCATGTCATGCTCCACTCTTCGAGAGGGCTTCGAAAGCCCTGCTCCTCGAATCGTGACCGGGTGCTGTCCCTCAGTGGATACGCCCAACGAGATCGTCCATCCACTGCGCGACCGAATACTTCGTTGGAAATGATCGACGACCCCTCGCTATCCACCACCTCGCGTATCGATGACACTCTTCGCACACCATCTGCGTTGTCGATGTGGACCACGAAATGAACCGCACTGGCAACGAGCAGATTCACCGTTTCCACAGGGAGACCTGTCGAGGCCATGGACACATACGCAGCCAACTTGGGGAACACCGATCGGGTGGAGTCGGCATGCATTGTGCACATCGAGCCGTTGTTTCCTTGGCTCATCGCCATCAGCATGGGAAACGCCTCCGCGCCACGTACCTCGCCAACGATGACCCGGTCCGGATCCATTCGGAGAGCCATCCGAGTGAGATCGGAAAGTGTCACCTCACCGCTCCCCTCGATGTTCATCGGTCGCGCCTGGAGAGCGTCGTGATCCGGATGCAGATCCGCAAAGCGGTCGATTCCCAACTCAAAGGAGTCCTCGATCGTCACAATTCGCTGCTCGGGGGGAACTTCGTTGATCAAGGCTCTCAACAACGTGGTCTTCCCCGAGCCCGTGCCTCCAGAAATCACGATGTTTCGCCTGGCGGCGACTGCGGCAACGAAGAATTGGCGAAGAGGTTCGTCGAGCATTCCCCGAGCAACGAGTTCATCGAGGCTTGACAACTCGAAGCGATGCCGGCGAATCACGACGCTTGGCCGCTTCGAGACCTCCATCACCGCAAAGAGTCGTGACCCGTCAGCCATCTGCAAGTTCAGTTCTGGGTTCCCCGCATCAAAGCGACGTTCAGAGCTCCCCGTTCGTGCTGCCATTCTCCTGATCAACTCGATGAGCGCTTTGTCCGAGTCGACGATCGGCTTGCGTCGTTCCCTGCGTCCGTCCCGTAGCCGTACCCATACAGAGTCCCAGCCGCGAACATGGATGTCGGTCACCTCCTCGTCGTCGAGCAAAGGCTGCAGACGACCGAGGCCAAGGACTTCAGACACGCAACGAGCGATGAGGTCGCCTTCCACCTCCAGCGGAATCGTGGTCAGCCCCTTCTCGCGTCGTATTCGAGTGCATTCAGTTCGTGCTGCCTGGCGCGCAAAGTTCAGTTCTTCATCGGAGGTCAACGGTTGTTCACGCCGACCCTGACGCTCCACTCGCTCATCCGCAAGCAACTCGCCCACCACCGTTGCGAGATGCAAGTGGAGGGATTCATCCTCACCAAATGCGGTCACTGTGGTCGACTCAAGAGTCATGGTGCAATCACCGCAATCTGCACCTCGCCCGATCCTGCAATCTCAACGGCCAATTCCGCTGTGCTGCGAAGTGTGACTATCGCGGTTCCAAATAATCCCTCGGGTTGATCGATGGACCACACCACCACTCGCCCCTCGAAGAGCCGGGTGGGACGAGCTTCAGCCACCACGATGTCGGGAACCAGCGCGACCGCCACCTCGTCGCCAACCTCCAGATCGGGCGGAAATTTGCCCGGCTCCATCGCCACCGAGGTAAGTGCCTCACCTGGCATGAGAACGGGAAGACGCTCCACCATCGCCATAGTCAACGGCGTAGATGAGTCGAGGTCGATTGCCGCGACTTTTCCGATCACGTCGACCGCTGAAGTCGGTCGGACGAATCTCGCCGCATCTCGTTCGTTGATCATCGCCACTTGGAGATGTGATTCAGTGATCACTTCTCCTCGTCGAACGGCGCGAGACGTCTGCACAATCGCTTCCGTCTTCGACAGTGACGAGAACAGCCACAATGATGACAGCGCTCCGACAAGTACGAGAATGAGGCCAATAGCCATCTCCGATACGCGTCTCCGCTGCCGTCGATCCTCGTCGAGATCGTCGGGTGACGTCACAACTTGTTGTGACACTCCCACCCTTGATCTCGATAAGGAGGACGCCAACCGATGTTTCACGGTCACCCCCTTGATCGCAATCAATCCGCCGATGGTGCGATGTGTGTTTTTTCCTAGCGAAGCGGAAAACAACCTCGAGCTCCAAATCGCCTGAATCTCAAGCCCGTAATTAGGTAGCCGCTACCCCTAACCTGAAAGACGGATGTCCAGCGTTACCAACACTCCTCCGAAGGTTCTCCCGGCCGCTGGCGATGGCTGCTGGTGTGGAAGCGGCCGCAAGTACAAGCGCTGCCACAAGCCCGTGGACGGTCGCGTGCTGCCCGGTGTGGTGAGCCCCATGCGCTCAGTTCCTGCGCACATTGTGCGCCCCCCGTACGCCGAAACCGGCAAGGTGAAGCGGGCCCCGGAATCGGCCGTGAAGTCGCCCGACGTGATCGAACGAATGCGCGTGACGGGAGCGATGGCTGCAGAAGTGTTGCGAATGGCTGGTGAGTTCGTAAAACCAGGAATCACCACCGACGAGATCGATGCCTACGTGCACCAACTGTGTATCGAACGTGACGCCTACCCGAGCCCGCTGAACTATTCGGGATATCCAAAGAGCGTGTGCACCTCGGTGAATGAAGTGATCTGTCACGGCATCCCCGACTCACGCGTGCTGGAAGACGGCGACATCATCAACCTGGATGTGACGTGTTACTTCAAGGGTGTGCACGGAGACACCAACGCGACCTTCGCCGTCGGAGAGATTGATGAAGAGAGTCGACACTTGATCGACGTGACTGAGGAGTGCATGTGGCGAGGAATCGAGGCCGTAGTGCCCGGTCGCCCACTCTCGGACATCGGGAAGGCGATCGAGGTGCGGGCGAAGCAAGACAAGCTTGGAGTTGTGCGCGCCTTCATCGGACACGGCATTGGCGAACAGTTCCACACCGACATCCAGGTCTTGCACTATTACGACCCACGCAACAACATGATCATGCGCCCTGGTATGACTTTCACCATCGAACCAATGATCACGCTGGGGACATGGCAGCACCGCATGTGGGATGACGAGTGGACAGCCGTGACTGCAGATGGAAAGCGCACTGCGCAGTTCGAGCACACAGTTCTCGTCACCGATTCTGGTTACGAAGTTCTCACTGGCGGACCTGGCGCAGCATCACCCGCTGCCCCGTGGAATCGCAACAAGTAGGAACCACTCGTGATTGACGCCATCGACGTCGATCGTTACTTGCGTTTTGGTCGTGATGAGTGGGCCGAATTACGCGCGCAGACTCCCCTGACACTGCACGAGCGTGATCTTGAGGCGCTGCGCGGCATCAACGACCGCATCGACCTCGAAGAGGTTGTTGCGGTTTACCTGCCCCTCACGCGACTGTTGAACCTGTACGTCAGTGCCACGCAAAATCTGCACCGGGTTTCGGCAACATTCCTCGGCACCATCGCCCCGAAGGTCCCCTACATCATCGGCGTGGCCGGTTCTGTCGCCGTGGGCAAGAGCACCTCGGCTCGCATCCTGCAGGCGCTGCTCACCCGATGGCCAGAGCATCCTCGCGTCGAATTGATCACCACCGATGGTTTCCTCCACCCCAACCGAGTTCTCGAAGAGCGCGGAATCATGGACCGCAAGGGTTTCCCGGAGAGTTACGACACCCGCCGCTTGATCGAGTTTCTGCGCGCGATCAAAGCAGGACAGTCAGAAGTTGCGGCTCCGCTCTACAGCCACGTGGTGTACGACATCGTCGACGACGAGCAGCAAGTCGTTCGCCAGCCCGACATCTTGATCCTCGAGGGTCTGAACGTGTTGCAAGTAGGAACTGAAGCAACGGAATTCGTGAGCGACTACTTCGACTTCTCGATCTATCTCGATGCCGACGAAGACGATATCGAGAACTGGTTCATCCAGCGATTCTTCGCATTGCGAGCAACGGTTTTCCAGAACCCGGACAGTTTCTTTCGCCACTTTGCGGCTCTGTCCGACGACGAAGCAGAGACGATGGCTCGCGAGATTTGGAGGGAGATCAACGGCAAGAACCTGCAAGCGAACATTGCTCCCACACGGTCCCGTGCATCATTGGTGATCCATAAAGGTTCGGATCACCGAATGAAGGAAGTGCACCTCCGCCGTTTGTAAGCGGTTACTCGACGTTGGTGGCCAACCACCCGGCCACCGCGTGCAAGTTGGGCAATTCCACGAATCGTGACTCTGGTGGTGGCGGATGCTCCGCGTGGTCGAGTTCCCACTGAATCTCGTAGGGAACGTAGATGCCGAAGCCACCGAGCTCGAGAATCGGCAGGATGTCGCTCTTCAGAGAATTGCCGACCATGCAGAATCTGGTGGGATCGATGTCGAGGCTCTTCAACACCCGCGCATACGAGTGTGGATCCTTCTCCAACACGATTTCTACCGAGTCAAAGTGGTGGGCAAGTCCCGAAGTTTCCACCTTGCGGCTCTGATGCACGAGATCACCCTTGGTGATGAGAATCACACGATGGTTGCCGCTCACCATCTGTAGCACCTCTCCCACGGATTCGAACAAGCGCACTGGCTCAGTGAGGTGGTCTCGAACCCCGCGGAGTATCTGCTGCACGACTGATGTCGGCACTGTTCCATTGGTTACCGAAATCGCCGCCTCAATTGACGAGAGTCCAAACGATTTCACGCCGTAACCATAAGCACCGATGTTGGCTCGCTCGGTAGCAGTAAGGGCAGCCTTTACATTCACGCCTTCCGGCGCATAGGGGGTTACCAGCTCGACGAATTCGTTCTCGTATTTGCGAAATGATTCCTCACTGAACCACAAAGTGTCGTCTGCATCGAAGCCAATGGCATCGAACTGGTGTTTCATGTTCGACACTTTAGCGGTGAAGAGCGTTCAAGTAGTTATACACGGTGATGCGTGAAACACCCATTGCATCGGCGATGTCCTCTACCGCTCGCCGCAACATGAATGCTCCCCGCTCGTCAAACAAACGAATTGCCACCTGCTTGCGATCGCGGGAGAGTTCCTTCAACTTGCCACCAAGCTCACGTTCAACCGACTCGATCACCCGATCGAGTGCACCGTGCAGAGCAGGAAGTCGGACGGCACCCAGCACTTCGGCGCCTATTTGCAAGGTGATGTCACCCAGTTGGGCTGCCTCCGCAGGGATGAACTCGGCGCCCGTCGCCGACATCAGCGGCTGCAGCATTGCACGCACCTGTTCCATCGACAGCGGTGAAGCCGTCACAGAAGATCCAACTTGCCCACATCCACGCTCACGTATGTGGCGCCATTGGCATACGCAGCGCGCAGGAGATCGGCCACCACCTGGGGTACACGATCTTCAGGAACGGTGAATGACGTACCAAACGGACCGAAGTCGACACTGAATCCATGCGCCTCCACCGCCTCCACTGCGGCAATGACGTGCGGTCCTGGTGAACCGTCGACGAACGGCTCGACGGTGAATTCGACGGTAAGCATCAAACCTCCTCTGTCCAATCGTAAACAATCCGCGCCGATTGAGGAATTGGCGAATTGTTCACATTCCGCAGAACCGACATACGATTCGTTGCACTGATCAAGGGGGGACACATGGCTGCCACGCAGTCGGCACACGATCGCCACGGTCTGGGAACCGAGGTGATCGCACATGCCACCGACCAGTTGGAGTTTGCTCGCTCAATTCGGCGCGATTTACACAAGTGGCCCGAGGTGGGAAACGACCTGCCAAAGACTCGCGAGCGGGTGCTCGAGGCATTGGAAGGCCTCCCCGTCAACATCACGCTGCACGAAACAACGAGTGGCATCGCTGCGCTCTTGACGGGTGACAAACCAGGGCCCACGGTCATGCTTCGTGGCGACATGGATGCGCTGCCGATGCCCGAGGACACTGGACTCGATTACGCCTCCAAGGTGGACAACGTGATGCACGCATGTGGTCACGACACACACGTGGCGATGCTCGCTGGAGCGGCGAAGATGCTCGCGGAACGGAAGTCGTCACTCCCTGGTCGTGTGTTGTTCATGTTCCAACCAGGCGAAGAGGGCTATGGCGGAGCCGAATTCATGTTGAATGAAGGACTCCTCGATGTACCGGCACTGGCCAACGGCGAACCCTCACCGGTTACGGCCGCCTACGCGTTGCACATCACATCTGCCCTTCCCGCAGGATTCATCGCCAGCAAGGGTGGCCCCGTCATGGCATCTTCCGACGATCTCACCTTCACGCTCACCGGAAAGGGAGGTCACGCTTCAGAGCCATTTCGCACACTCGATCCGGTGCCTGTTGCCTGCGAAATTGTGCAGGCGCTGCAAACGATGGTGACAAGGAAGTTCGACATTTTCGACCCGACAGTGGTCACCGTCACTCGTTTGATCGCGGGAACGGCAAGCAATGTCATTCCTGAAACGGTGACCGCGCATGGCACCATTCGTGCAATCAGCGCAAAAACGCGTTCGAAGGTGCACGATGAAATCCGCAAGGTGGCCGAGGGTATTGCAGCAGCGCACGACATGAAGGTCGACGTGACGATCGAACTCGGCTATCCCGTCACAGTCAATGATGCGCCGTCTGCCGATTTCGCTCTCGATGTTTCCGAGGCGCTCGTCGGCAATCAACAAGTGGGAAGAATGCCCAACCCGGTGATGGGCGCAGAAGATTTCAGCTACGTGTTGGAGCGACTGCCAGGGGCAATGCTGTTCTTGGGTGGCACCCCACATGGCGTCGATCCACGCAATGCGGCACCGAATCACTCAAACCGAGTGGTGTTCGAAGAAGATGCCATGGTTACCGGTATGGCGGTGTACTCGTCGCTTGCCTTGCGCACCCTCGGTGTGCCGCTCAATACATGACTAGGGCATCGCGCCACCACGGTCCTCGACCGCTTGAGGGGACCATCGTTCTGGACTTCAGCCGCGTGCTCTCTGGACCTCACGCAACCAGAATCTTGACCGACTTGGGAGCTGACGTCATCAAAGTCGAGCCGCCGACTGGAGATCTCACAAGGTTCACTAATCCTCGTATCAATTCGTTATCCACTTATTTCATCCAACAAAACACCGGGAAGAGGAACATTTCAGTAGACCTTGACAAACCCGCGGCGCGTGAACTCATGGCTCGTCTCTCAGAGAAAGTTGACGTACTGGTTGAAAACTTCAGTAGCGAAGTCATGGCCAAAATGGGTCTCGACTATCCATCGCTCGCCAGGAACAACCCCCGCCTCGTCTATGTATCGATTACTGGATTTGGCGCAGATGGGCCCTGGTCCAAGCGCAAGGCTTACGCACCAGTCATTAACGCTGAATCAGGGCTCACCAAATCTCAAGGCGATGCACGAGGTGGCGACTACTCCAACGATCCTCATAGTCACGGTGATGTCTACACAGGGATGTACGCAGCCATCGGCGCTCTCGCTGCACTCCATCAACGTCAACTCACGGGACACGGGCAATTCGTCGATGTGTCAATGGCCGAGTCGATGCTCTACGCGAACGAACACGCTCACGATGCATTGTGGGATCGCGAACCTCCCGTAGGAGTAACCAGATCATTTCGACCGGGCGACTACCCCGTTCTCACTGCAGCAAATGGTGAAGTGGCTGTTGCCACGGGACATCCAGCCGAAAACGGAACATTCGATTTTTTTGTTGCCGCAATGGAAGCACCGCACTTGGCTAAAGACCCGCGGTTCGTCGATCAAGCGTCACGACTGGCAAACCTCGAGGTACTGCAGAAGTTGATTCGCGATTGGGCTGCAACATGCGCCAACTTCTCCGAACTATCTGAAAAGCTTGCATCGAACCGCATCCCGATCGGTCGACTTCAAAGCACATCCGATCTTGCAGGCTCGGACTGGTCAAAAAGCCGCCGCGCGACTATCGATGTTGCCGATCGAGGAGATGGCTGGATTCATCTGCCCAATAGTCCATGGCATTTTTCCGATTCGGACACTTCAGTGGCTGGAATTCCCCGTTATCGAGGAGAAGACAACCGAGAAGTGCTTACACAATTACTCGGATTGAGCAGTGACGAAATTGACTCATACGAACGCGAAGGGGTAATCCTTTCTCGCGGACCGCGCTGATTAGCGGCCCGAGTGGCCAAACCCGCCACCACGATCGAACGAGTCGAGAGTCTGCACCTCGCGCCACTCAACTGTTTCGATCCGCTGCACCACCAATTGAGCTACTCGGTCACCACGCTTCACGTGGTAGTCGGTCTGCGGATCGAGGTTGACCATGACCACCTTTAATTCACCGCGATAGCCGCTGTCGATCACTCCCGGAGAATTAACCAATGTGACGCCATGCTTTAGCGCAAGACCACTGCGTGGCACTACATACCCGACACAGCCAACCGGTAATGCAATGGCGAGACCCGTGGGCATGAGAATGCGGCCGCCTCGCGCCACGAGTGTCGCATCCTCTCGCGCATGCAAGTCAACACCCGCATCACCGTCATGAGCCGTGACGGGCAATGGTAAGTCGGGGTCGAGACGCACCACTTCGATGGTGACGACGCTTTTCGTCATGCGACGAGAATACGCCTAGATTGCTTGACGTGTTGGTGTGGATGGATCTTGAAATGACGGGTCTCGACCCGGACAAAGACGTGATTGTCGAGATTGCCACCCTTGTCACCGACGATGAATTGAACGTGGTGGAGGAAGGTCCGAGCCTGATAATTCACCAACCCGAAGACATCCTGGCAACCATGAGTCAAGTAGTGGTCGACATGCACACCAAGTCGGGGCTGCTCAATCTGATTCGGTCGAGCACATTGAGCGCCACCGAGGCAGAAGAGCAGACCCTTGCGTTCATTCGTAAACACGTGCCCGAGGCGCGAACGATTCCATTGTGTGGTAACTCGATCGGTACCGATCGACGCTTCCTCGCTCGCTACATGCCGTCGATCGAGAACCACTTGCACTATCGCTGTGTCGATGTTTCCACGATCAAGGAATTGGCCAAGCGCTGGTACCCGTCTCTAACACTCGATCGACCAAGCAAGAACGGCACTCATCGCGCGATGGACGACGTGCGGGCAAGCGTCGATGAGTTGCGCTTCTACCGCGACAAGGTGTTCTCAGCGAACCCGGCGTCCAGCCCAGCTCACCCGAGCTAGTCCCACGCGAACCAGCGCCGAGCGAATGAGCACGGTGAAAAACACCACCAAATACAGCGGATAGAGGGCAGCATCAATCACGCTGAAGCGTCCCACTTTGCGTCCTATCCACCACATCTGTACGACTGCAAATACATACAGCAAAGGCGAAGTGACGAGTGCGCCAGTTTGAGCGGCAACCCATGCCAACGCTGCAACGAGAGACATGCCGCGAGCACTGACGGCACCACTCGCCATGTTCTTCGAGAATCCTCGAACGAGTGAGGCAAGTCCATGCGGATACATCCGGAACGTCACCGTGGCAGGAGACCCAAGAAATACCTGGCACGCACCGAACAAACTCCCGAGGGCGATGTCTTCCACGACCGACTCGCGAACCGATTCAGCTGAGTGGCCACCAAGAAGGCGGTAGCGCTCGACATCGCAAGCAAGAACCGGACCGAAGGCCAGCGCTTGGTTCGCTCTCTCACCCGCACCCGATGCGATCACTGAGACGAGATTGAAAGGTAGGGCCGCGTGCTCCCCCCATCCTTTCGGAGTATGAAACGGTTGCACACTGATCAATGCGGAGCGGTCCTGCTGTGCGGCACAAACCACACGACTCAATGCGTCATGGTGCATTCGAACATCGGCGTCAACAAACAGCAGAATCTCGTTCTTCGCGTGGCTCGCTCCTACCCAGCAGGCATGTGGCTTCCCGAGCCACTCTGCAGGTAGTTCACCTGCCTTCACCACCTTCGCACCAGCTTCGGTGGCGCGCATTACTGTTTCGTCGGTCGAATCGTCATCGACAACGATGACCTCATCGCCGTTCTTCGTTTGGGCGAGCAACGAACGCACTACTCCTTCGATGTTTCGTTCCTCGTTGCGCGCAGGAATGATCACCGACACCGCCGCCCTCCCCTGACTTGCCGGCTTGAGACGACGAACTCGCATTA
>Ga0129336_10000086_pt1 | contig 42015 bp, 24 predicted proteins | sample CPB6_02_DNA_FD_96878 | JGI IMG/M metagenome (GOLD analysis project Ga0129336, IMG submission 96878) | Freshwater to marine salinity gradient microbial communities from Chesapeake Bay, USA - CPBay_Sum_0.6_0.2_DNA | ecosystem: Environmental > Aquatic > Marine > Coastal | place: USA: Chesapeake...
GGATCTCTAGTATCTAGGATCTCTAGTATCTAGGATCTCTAGTATCTAGGATCTCTAGTATCTAGGATCTCTAGTATCTAGGATCTCTAGTATCTAGGATCTCTAGTATCTAGGATCTCTAGTGCAAATATATATAATATATTTTTAATTTTCAAGTTAATTTAAAATATTTTTTTAAATACAAAATTACCAACATCATATATTTTTAATATACCTCTTTCTTCCATAATTTCAGATTCTGATTTATTAGGATCAAAACCATTTTTTATTAAAATATCTTTTCTAAATTCAAACCTATGTTTTCTTTTTTTATTGATAATATAATAATAATTTGGATCTGTTATTCTGATTTCAACAAAATCTAATTTTTTATATAAATTACCATTACTCCATCTTTTATCAGCATAACTAGTAATTTCAATCGGATTATAATTTTTAACAAAATAATTTAATAATTTTGATGCACCTCCAACAACTGATAAATTTAATTTATTACAAAATCTAATAAGTTCATATTCACCTTTTTTCATTACCTTACTTCCAAGAGCAATTCTTTTTTTACCAAATGTCATTAATGACACTAATTCATTTTTATAAAATAATCCAATGTTAACAGAACTTCCGGCACTACCCTGTATATGGTTTTCATTTAAAAAATTAGATTTTTCTTTTCTTTTTATAATTTTTATATCACATTTTCTTGCATATATTTTATTTTCGATTTTATTTAATTTATTTAATAAAATACTTTTAACTATTTCTTTTTTATTATCCCATTCATCTTCGAATATATGAATTAATTGAATATTTTTTGAATCACAAATATTTGTTTTATTTAAATGATATTTGTCATCTTTAAATAAATTTGAATGAAAATAAATTCCATTAAATTCTATTGCTATATTATGTGAAGGAATAAATATATCAATTTCTTTTCCATTCAATATGTTTCTATCATTCTTAATAAAATTAATATTATTTTCATTTAAAAATTCACATAAATCATTTTCTTTTATTGATGAAAATTCACTAATTGGATTACATATTGTACATGGATATATTTTATTTTCATTTCTATAATATAATAAACTTCTATCAATAAAATAGTTTTTATTACATATTTCACAAAATATTTCAATTTTATTACCAGTTGAATTTATAATATTTAAATCACTATACTTTTTTTCAAATTTAATTGATGATAAATTGTTTTTTATATCTCTATTTTTTTTTAGTAAAATAGGAGTTGTTACACCATATTTTTTAATATTTGTTTCTTTTATTTTATCTTTTACTTTATTTAATTTCGAAATGTGTTCAACACCATATTTTTCTATTGTTTTTTCTTTAATTAATTCTTTATCTGAAAAAATATTTGAAACACCATATTTCAATATATTAGTATTGTTTATTTTATTTTTTATTTCTTTTGAATTAATAGGAGAATTACCACCATATTTTTTATTATTTGTTATCTTAATTTTATTAATATGGTCAATATCAGAATTTGTACAATTCAATGAACAATATATACCATAACCTTCGTTTATTGATTTTTTAAATTTTAATTTAGTTCCACATTTTTTACATGTTGGAATTTCTTTAAATTTATGTATATAATGCCATATTTTATTTTTAAATGACATAGATTCAAAATGTGATGTATAATCAATTATTTCTTGATATAAATCACTATAATTTTTTTTAACAAAAGATTCTTTACTTTTATAACCTGATTTATTATTTTCAGTAAATAAATTTATTAAATCCATATATTTTTCTATTTACATGATATTTATACAATGTATGATAATAAACTCATAACAAAGATAACAATAAATATTATAAAAAAAATTAAAAAAAGATAATATGGCGGATTTATTAATGAAAATGCCGGTTCCTTACGAACCGAAAAGACAAAATAGATTTATTCTTCGCTTCCCTTCAAGTTTAGGAATAAACGAATGGTATGTATCTTCAACATCTAGACCTAGTGCAAAAATAAATTCTGTTGAAATACCATTTTTAAATACTTCAACATATGTTGCCGGCAGATTTACTTGGAATGAAATTAGAGTTACTTTTAGAGATCCTATAGGTCCGTCAGCATCTCAGGCTTTAATGGAATGGTTTCGTTTGCACGCTGAATCTGTAACTGGACGTATGGGTTATGCTGCTGGTTATAAACAACCAGTTGAATTAGAAATGTTAGACCCAACCGGAGTCGTAGTTGAAAAATGGTTACTAGAAGGATGTTTTATTACAGATTTAAATTTTGGTGATCTTGATTATTCAAGAGATGAAATTGCAAATATTACATGTTCATTAAGAATGGATAGATGTATACAAATATTTTAATTTTAAAAAAAAATATTTAAAATTTATACTAATTCCCATAAAATCATTTATGGGAATTTTTTTTATTATAATTTACATAGTTAATGTTATTTTATATTTTTTAGTAATTATAAAATAAAAAAATATGGAAGAATTTAAAATTGATCCTACTATTGCGTATGATGTTGTTGAATTACCTTCAAGAGGTATTCATTATGTAAATAAAAAAAAGTCTTTAAGAGTATCTTATTTGACAGCATCCGATGAAAATATTTTATCTGCACAAAATTTAATATCAACTAATATGGTTGTTGATGAACTTTTAAAAAGAAAAATATTAGATAAAGATATTTCAATTGATGAATTAGTAGATGAGGATAGACAAGCGGTTTTATTATTTTTAAGAAATACCGCTTTCGGATCTGAATATACTTTTTACTCAACTGATCCTAAAACAAATGAAGAATTTAAATCAACTGTTGATATTAGTGAAATTAAATTTAAAGATTTTAATTTAGAACCTGATTCAAATGGTGAATTTAATTATCATATGGAAAAATGTAATGTTGATATAACTTTTAAATTTTTAACAAAAAAACAATTAACTCAAATTAGTGAAATAGAAAAAAGTTGGAATGGAGTTGGTATTGCACCAATAGTAACAAAACAACTTGAAATGATGATAAAATCAGTTGCAGGTAATAGAGAAATGATGAATATACATCAATTTGTTGAAAGATTACCAATTAAAGATTCACAAGATTTTAAAAAATATGTGAAAGATAATACTCCAGGTTTAGACCTGAAAAGAAGTGTAAAATCCCCATCAGGAGAGTCCGTACAAGTTGAAGTTGGATTTGGGGTTGAGTTTTTTCGCCCTTTCTACGGATTATAAAAAAGGACAATTAGACGAAATTTTATTCTTAGTTAAGAAAGGTTTTTCATATGGTGATATTCTTAATATGCCAATTTATGTAAGAAGATATTATATTAATTATATTATTGAGATAGAAAATAATATAAAATAGTATTTATTGTTATAAATTAAAATAATGGCAAATAAAACAAAAGATTTTTATTTACAAGAAATTAGAAGATATAAAGGAGACGTTGGAAAATACAATCAAGCTATTAGTACTTTTACAAAGAATAGCACAGATGACCAAGATTTAGCAATGAATGCTTTGCTTGAATATAATAATGAAGAAAGAAAAAAAAGTAGTTCAAGTGACATCAATTATAAAGGAGTAACAGAAAAAGTAACTGGTATTCAAAGTCTTAATTATAGTGTTGCATCAAGTTCATTTATGAGTGAAAAACCTGAAGCATTGGCAGGTGCAATTAACAGTTTGGTTGGAATATTGTCATCAGAAAAAAAAGATGTTAAAGGAAATGAAATAGGTATATTAAAACAATTAACAAATAGTATAACAGAATCTGCATTTGAAGGTGTTACTGATATTTTAGATAAAGAAGTTAAATTAAGAAACGATATTAATTCAGCTATTGGAATTTCTGGACAATTATCTAGAGATTTTAGAAATGAAATAATGGAATCTTTACCAACTGTAGAATCAATGGGATTTAGTTTTGATGATTTAAGTAGAACTATAATAAAAACAATGGAACAAACGGGTCGTTTTTCTTTAGTTAATAAAGAAACGATGGAAAAGATGGCAATAACATCAAGAGCGTTTATTGGTGACATGGAAACTTCAGCAAGATTAATTAGAGACTTTGAATTATTGGGTATTGGTAATGAAGATGCTCTTGAAAATATAAATAAAATCGGTCAATCATCTTTAAACATTGGTTTAGTTTCTAGAAAAGTGGTATCTGAAGTACAAACTAATTTAGGTAAAATAAATGAATATGGTTTTAGAAACGGTATAGAAGGTTTAACTAGAATGGTTCAAAAATCCACAGAATTTAGAATGAGTATGGATGGAGCGTTTAAATTAGCAGACAAAGTTTTTAGTCCAGAAGGTGCAATAGAATTATCTGCAAATTTACAAGCAATTGGTGGGGCTATTGGTGATTTAAATGACCCATTAAAATTAATGTATCTAGCGACTAATAATGTAGAAGAATTACAAGATGCCATAATAGGTGTCGCTGGTTCATTAGCAACATATAATACTGAACAAGGTAGATTTGAAATTACTGGAATTAATTTGAGACGTGCTAGAGATTTAGCTAATGAATTAGGAATTAGTTATAATGATTTAGCTAATGGTGCAATCGCTGCAGCTGAAAGATCATCAGCAGCGGTTGATTTATTATCTAGTGGATTAAAATTAGAAGATAAAGAAAAAGAATTCTTAACTAACATATCAAGAATGGAAGGTGGTAAAATGATTATTGATATTCCAGAATCATTAGCTTCAAAATTAGGTATAAAAGAAACTAGAATCGCTTTAGAAAATTTAGACCAAAATACAGCCACTGCACTTCTTGAGAATCAAAAATACTTTGAAACATTGTCACCCGAAGAAATAGCTAGAGAACAATATACCGCAACACAGCAATTAGAACTTAGTGTTCGTGAAATATTAACAATTTTAAAAGTTAGATTCGCCTCTATGGCAAGGGTACCTTTAGAAGATGTTGATACTTTAATTAAAGGAATAAGTGATTATATGAATCCTTCAGATAAAAAAAGTTCGACAAATAGTTATTTAGAATCTATTACAAATTCTGGTATTGAACTTTATAAAAAATATATTAACGATGCTGAAAGTTTATCTTCAGTTAAAAATAAAGACAAAAATATTAATATTAATCAGACCATTTCCACTAGAGATGTTGATGGTGATGCATTAAAAAGAAAATTATTAAATGACCCAGAAGTTCAACAATATATTAAACTTTTCGGTAGTCGTGAATATCTTGGATTTTAATAATTATAGCATGTAGGATAGTTTTTAATAAAGTTAAAAATAAAGAAAATGATAGAAAGTAAATTAAATTTTAAAAACACTAAAGAGTTTAGAGACACTTGTATAGACAAAACACTAAAAAGACCTAACGGTCCTCAAACTTTTACAGAGTCAAATTATAGTGTACGTTCTATCAATATATTATCAAATGTAGATCCTGGCGATGTAAAAACAAATTGGAACAAATTTTTTAAAGATAGTTTTGGTTTGAATTTATTTCAGTATGATAAATTTAACGAATATGTAAATTTATCTAATTTAAATTTAAAATTAAATAATAATGGTAAAGTATATTCTGGATATATTGGTTCATTTACAAGAGTTGATACTGGAATAATAGGAATAATGACAGGAAAAAATTTTGATAATGATTCAAAATTAATGAAATTTGCTGTTAAAAATATTAGAGAATATAAAGAAGGACCAGTTTTATCTAGAATAACTCAAAACTTAACTTCATCAACAATAGGTAGAATCAGAATTGCTGATGCAATAAATGGTAATCTTTCAACGGCTTTAGGTATTATAACAGGTAAAGAACCTTTAATTGATAAAAATTATAAAATAACAGTTTCAAGTAGTTTAGTTGGTAAAGGTATTGATTTTTTACAAACTGTTGCTGGAGTCGAACTACCATTCAGTCAAATACCTGGAGACTATTTAACTAACCCAAATAATCCCACACAAAATGGAACTAATTTAGTAAATAGTGGTAATGGATTAATACAAGATACTCTTAGTGTCGCGGGTTCAATTTTTAATATTGATAAAAAAAGAAAAATAGCAACAAGACCATCAGATCTTATGATTCAATATATGGGAGATGGTCAAAAACAAATACTATTTAATAATTTATCTTATTCAAAATATTCTCCAAATTATACAACTAGAGCCAGATCTCAACAATCATCAAAAGTATTAAATTTTGTTGATAATGTTGCGAGAGACATAAAAAACGCTTTAGGGGTAGAAGCACCTAGTGGTATTGCATATATTGGTGACGATAGAAGTGAAGATGTTAAATACGCAACAACGGATTTAAATGGAAATATAGTTAGAAGTAACTATTATCTTAGTTTAATGTTTGATCCTATTTCCGCAAATTTATTTGAACGAGTAAAAAATATATCTGAAGGAGGAAATATTAGTGGACCTTTAACATGGATTAGTAAAAATTCTACTAATAAATTAGGTTTACATAATAAAGAATGGAACGAAGAATCTACAAATTTAAATGATTCTTTATCTACAAAATATGGATTTAGAGAAGATTCTATTTTAGGAAAAACACAAGAAATTCTAAATAACATGCCTAAAGACGGTTTATTGTCTAAAACTCATGTTGGTAATGTAATAGACCAAACAACTAGAATTTTTAAAGAGGGTGAAAAAATGATGTCTAAAGGTTCCGCGGTACAATATGTAGATAAATACACTAAACAACCAACCGGTATAGAATATTGTAGAGTTTGGACTAAAGATAGGTCTTACATGAATTATTCAGATACAATGAAAAGAACTGGCAATATCCGTAAGTTTGAAGATAGTGTCATTTCAGCACCCTGGAATTTAAATATCGCTCCAATGTCTAATGGTAATAAAGATTTTCGTGGAGTTTCTACCAATATAATGGAACAAGGTAGTGGTTTTTATGCTAAAAAATATATGTTTTCTATTGAAAATTTAGCTTGGAAAACTTCAAACACACCTGGTTTCACGTATAATGATTTACCCTACTGTGAAAGAGGTCTAAATGGTGGACGTGTTATGTGGTTCCCACCGTATGATTTAAAAATAAATGAAAATAATAGTGCCAGATGGTCAGATAATACTTTTTTAGGTAGACCAGAACCAATTTATACGTATCAAGATACATCAAGAACTGGTCAATTATCATTCAAAGTAGTTGTTGACCACCCTAGTATATTAAATTTATTAGTTAGGGAACATTTTACAAATATGAGTGACGAAGAAAGTGAAAACTATATTAAATCTTTCTTTTCAGGATGTGAAGAATTAAATTTTTATGACTTAATAAGAAAATATACATATTTAGATACCGATGATATTAAATTAATACAATCATATCTTGAAAAATCAAAAGACTCTCAAGTAATAAAAACATTTAAAACAGTAGTTAATCCAATTGAAGTACCACAACAAAGTGGTAATAATAATAACATTTCTAAAAAAATAACAAAAGAATTTAATTTAAAATTTGATAACGATTATCCGGGACCAAATAATTCACTTTATACCAATACGGAATATGGAAAATTATTTGAATCATATTATATAAAAAAAGACCAATATTTATTGAAATTACAAGAGGACTTAAGAAGTATATCTGGTTTAACTAAAACACAACAATTAAAAAATGAGATTTCATATATATTTGGTTCACCTAATGTTGATATAACTATAGAAAAAATAAATGAAAAAATAGTTAATACCGATCTTGACTATAAAAAAGCGGAAAATGATTATTTAAATTATATTGATGTATCAGAAGAAATAAAACAAAAAATATCAGCAAATACAATAAGTAACATTACTTTAACAATTGAATCTTCCGCATCATCAACTGCTAGTGAAACATATAACGAGAAACTTTCATTAAGAAGGAGTTCAAGTATTATAAACGATTTTTTTCAAAAAATAAAAAATAATAAAACACCAAATTTAGAAAGTAAATGGATTAAAAATATAAGTGAAACTGAATCTAAACCAGCGGTTCAAAATAATCCAGATTTAACCGTCGTTACAAAAGGTCAACCAATAAAAATAATAAGACAATTTAAATTAAGTGAATTTGGTTATGAAAATAATCAAGGTAACTTAATTATAAACACCGTAAATTATGGTGAAAATTTTACAGGAAATTCACCGGAAACTAATTGTATTGGAAAAGATTTTACAATATTAAAAGGGTTAAAAATTTATTCCCCAATTGCATTTTTTTGTAGACAATCTAAAGTTAAAATTCAATATGATGAAGTTCAAGTAACACCTGTGGAACCAGTTATTATACCTGAACCAGTTACTGTAATAACCCCTGGAGACGATATTATTATTAATTCACCTACCCAAAAACCACCAATTGATTCTCTTAAGAAAATAATAATGAAAACTCTTTCTGAGTGTTTTTATTTTAAAAAACTTGAAGAAAATTCTCCGTTAGTTTTTAAATCATTAAAAGAAAAATTGAAATATTTTCATCCCGGATTTCATTCAACTACTCCTGAAGGTCTTAATTCTCGTTTAACATTTTTATTACAATGTATTAGACCAGGAGATACTATACCAGTTAAAGGAGTTGCGGATGATAATGACTTAAACGCAAGAAATACTTCATTTGGACCACCACCAGTTTGTATTTTAAGAGTAGGTGATTTTTATCATTCAAAAATAATAATACGTGATGTTAATTTCACATATGATGAAAATATATGGGATATGAATCCTGAAGGTATTGGAATGCAACCAATGATCGCTAATGTAAGTTTAGCGATCGCATTTATTGGTGGTCAAGGATTAAGTAAACCAATAGAAAGATTACAAAATGCGTTATCTTCAAATTTTTTCGCTAATACTGAAATGTATGATGAAAGATCAATTTCAAGTATGGATGAAAAACAAAAAAAAGAATATGAAAAATTCAGTAAAGAATTTTTAACTGAGTTATTGGAATTAAATCCACAACCGAAACAAAAACATCAATCTCAGAACGTAAATAAAATAACTGAAGGAAAATATATCGGTATTTTAGACACAAAAAATAAAGTTTTAAATTATACAAAATATATTAATGATGTTTTTCTTAACACTGAGCAATATGTCAAATCTTATGAAACATTATATAATAAATTAATACCAACATATGGTTTAGAAATAGGTAAATTATTATTTCACCCAACATATAGAAAAATAAATGAATATGATGTATATACAACAACAAGTAATTCACCCGGAAAAGTGATAACATTATTTGGTCTTTATAAAAAAGATAAAGATTTGTCTATCTTGAAAAGAGGATTACTTACCGCTTTAGTTGAAAAAATTAAAACCAAAAATTTATCTGAAATGTTAAATTTGGATAAAGAATTAACACCAGCAAAACTTACTAGATCTAATGAATTTATAACACCTTTTATTATAAATTATGTCGAAAAAATAATAAATTATTTAGTAGATAAAAATCCATTCGAAGAATTAGAAACTAATAGAAACAATTTAATATCATCATTAGATAAACTTAATTATATAGTTAAGTTTGGTAAGGATAGTAAAATTACAGGAGAAAAAATAACATCAGCAACATTATCTGGATTTACTTATGACATTGTATATAATGAGTATTCTTCATGTATTGATTACATAGAAAAAAACACATCAAAATTTTATAGTGATTTAACTACTTCTATAGATTTTATAAATCCAATTATTCTGGATAATCAATTCGAAAAAATGATGAAAGTTTTATTATATCAAGCGGTAAACGGTATTATGAAAGAATACGAAAAAGATACGATTGTTTTTCCTGAAAATTTGAGAATTAAAATTAGAAAAAAAATTGAAGAATTTGTGGAAAGACCAAAAGAAAATAATTTTAAATTTAGTAAGTTTAACCCAAGAAAAAATACTAAAGAAATAAAGTTCACTATAACAGAATCAATAGATACAAATGAAAACATAAAAGAAGAAATTAAAAAATTAAATTCAGATTCTGTTGAAGTATCCAATAAATTAAATTATTATAAAACAAAAAAATAATGGCAAGAGATTATTTTAACAGATACCAATTTTTTATTGAAGATAGTGAGTTTAAAATTGTTCCTGGAATTGAAATACCGATTAAAACAACAGACAAATATTTTTTTTATAAAAAAGGTATAGATAGACTAGATAAAATATCAGAAGAATATTATAATAGTCCTACATTCGGATGGTTAATATTATTAGCAAACCCAATAGTTGGTAGTATTGAATTTATGATACCTAATAATTCATTATTAAGAGTACCATTTCCATTAATTACTAGTTTACAAGATTATAATAGAAACATAGAATTATATAATTTATATTATGGCGAATAATGATTTAAGTAATAGTGAAAATATATTAGTAAAAGTAGACCAAAATAATCTAATATATATTGACCCTAATAGTATTGTGGATAATGATGGTAATATACAACCAAGAAATTTAAAACAAGAAAATTTGGTGATGTATGTAAATTTAGAAGCTGATTTAATTCCAAGAAGCATACTTTTATCTAAAGACCAGGGGACAACATTAACAAGTATAGCAAAGGGAAATTTTAATTTTTTAAAAAGTCAAACAGGTGATGGTAATTTTGATACAACATACACGGATTCATATGTTGGAAAACCTGAATTAAATAATTCAACAGTAGAAACTGATGATTATTTTTTATATGATAAAAGTTCCCAAAATTTTGGTATAGATTCAATAAGTGTAAATATAAAAGGTGCAAATTATATACCTCAAGTGACAATCAATTTTATTGATGTTAGGGGTAAAGTTTTATTTGAATCTGCATCCGATTCACCATACAAGGCATTTTTTCATTTACCATGGCCAATTTTTTATTTAACAATAAAAGGATTTTATGGTAAGGCGATACGATATCGTTTACATATGATTAAATTTAATTCTAGATTTAGTGATACAAGCGGTAATTTTGAGATATCCACAATTTTTGTTGGTTCAACATATGCGTTTTTGAATGATATTACTTTATCTCAAATTATAAATTCACCATACATGTTTTTGAATGAAAAAATTGAAAATAAGAAATTCAATGAATCAACAGGTAGGTATGAAAAATATGTTTCAAAAGGTTCAAAGGGTTATTCAATTTTAACTTCAATTTTTAATGAATATAAACAAAAAAATTTAATACCCAAAAATATGCCAGTAAAAACTCTAAAAGAGTTGGGTTATATTTCAGAATCTTTAGATAAAATTTTAGAAAAAGAAATATTCAATAATGTTGTAGATATGAATGTTTTATCAGGAATTAAAGACCTTGAAAAAGATATTGAAAATTTCGAAAATATAATAAAAGCTTGGGCAACTAAAAATTTGACAAAAGATTTCATCGTAAAAACAAAAAATTTACAAAATAATACCACAAAAACAGAGTATTGGTATTATATCATAGGTTCAGATAAAACAAAATTAGATACAATAATTAATAAAGACAATAATGGAACTTTAGAGAAACTAATTGTTAATGGAACAGAACAAATAAAAAAAACTTTAGATTTAGTTAATAAATTTTCAAATAAAACAAATTCAGATTTTAAAAAAGTAACATTAAAAAGTGTTAAAAATATTAAAGATTATTACGATATACCAGATTCAAGTAAAAAGGTTGTTGTTGGTATTGACAATTTAATTAATGACATTTACGAAGTTAGAAAATCTTTTGACGAACAAAAGAAAAGACTTCAAGATGAAGTTGAATTAAAAATGAATAATATTATTAAAGACCCATCTAAAGGTTTTGGATTTGAACCAACAATCCGTAACATTCTTGCTGTTATTTTAGCAAATGCTGATGTATTTGTTAGACTAATGAAAGATGTACATGTTAGGTCTTTTGAAAATTCAAATATTAGATCCAATTTATTATCTGGTCTAACTAACGAACAAAGTAAAAATACATTACCAATTTATCCTTGGCCCGAAGTCAAAAAGAAAAATACGGGTTGTAAACAAAATATAATCGCTTATCCAGGAGAACCTGAATTAATAAATATTTTAAATTCTAATAATAAAAGTATTTGGCCTGAAGTAGATTTCGTTGAAGAGTACATTAAAATAGTCACTAATAGAGTTGAAACGAACATTAAAAATGAACCAACAACAAATGATATTAATTATGTATTTGAAAGTGATTTTGATGAAAATAAAATTGATGATATAAGTGGTATTGATGTAGTGAACAAAGATTTACCCTATGTTGATAAAACATTTAGTTCATTTATATATGAATTATATGAAAGAGCTAAATACATTACATTATTTGATTCACACAATAATTCTTTTTTAAGATATTTGGTTGATGAAGAATATGAAAATATCGTAGAATCTATTGATGGAAATATTGATTTAATTCAAGTATTAAAAAAATTAACGAGCATAGATTCTTTATTATCGATATCTACTGATAGTAAAGTATTAAATGGATATATTGTTGACTCATCACCAAATGAAAGATTTTTATATTTTAGAGATAGTCTACCTACAGTTCCATATATAAAAGACATCATAGAATATCCATTTTATTTTGAAAAATATTCTGATGTTTCAAAATCATCTAGCTCATTTAAAAGAGATGAATTAAATTCTGAATTAATAAGATATGTGCCTGAACCATATAGAAAAAATATATATCCATTTAGTTCTAGTTTATATCTGGATTATTTAAATGTTTCATCATTTTCAGATGATAATTTTATATTCAATGGTATTTTATCAATTAATCCAGACCAAGGTTTTGTTTGTTCACCAGTTAATTCAGAATCTTGGGTAAAGACATCATACAAAAAAAATCTGTTTTTACATAATATTAAAATTGGTGATAATTATTTAAATATTTTAAACACACCTTATTTTCATAAACAACTTTACTCTGATTTTATTACCAATAAAGAAGTTGGTAAATATAGTGGGTCAGCATATCTTTTGTTAAATTCATTACCATTTTTAGATTTAGAAGATAAAATTTCATTTAATGGACAGACAATTTTAATGTCTTCACTATTTAGAGAAATTTCATCAACACACTTTGTCCCATATCATTTATTATTAAAATGGGGGTCAATCTATCATAGGTATAAGAATAAAATACTTAATAATGTTGATATATTAGATGGTTTTTTAAATTCTAATAACATAACTCAACCAATTACAGATACGACATTTTTCGATGGTGATTATACTGGTTCAGTGTATACTTCATTTACAATAAATTCAACATCAGTAACACATAATAAAAACGCCGGTATAAATCCATTTTATCAAGCTGTTTTTCATCAAATTATAAATGGTTATAATCATTATAATGTTAATTCAGGAAACACTTCATACAGTGCTGAAACGATATCAAATAAAATAATACATAAAAAAGAAACAAAAAATAATAATTATTGGACTGTTTTTGTCGATAATTCACAGTATTATTCGTCTCAACAATATTATACTTTACTTCCATCTAATGGATTTAATAATACCGATTTAAAAAACAAAAATAATGAAGAATTTTCTTTTGCAGAACAATATAATTTTAGAATTTTTTGGAAAGATGAAATCATAACTTCAGAATTTTCAGGTAGAACATTCGCATCCTATTCAGAATACCCAAGAAATTTTATTTCAAATTCTAGTGTAGATAATATTTTTTCTATTGACTCAAATTATAGAAAGGTTATAGATTTAATTGGTACGTTTAGTCCTAAAATTTTAGAATCTTTAGAAGAAATGTTTTTAGATTTCGCATCCGAAAACGGTAATTTTGAAATTCCATATCAAAGATTTTTAAATGTTAATTATCCTAAGTTTCAAAATATATTAAAAGATTTAACTACAATCGAACATGATCCTTTGAATTTAATATTAAATAATGCCAATAATATAGATTCTCAGATTAATTCAATAAAACAAAAACAAATTAATAAATCTGAAATTATAACTTCAAAAATTCTTAGTAATGAAAATCTAATTAAATTTACTCTTGCAAATCCAAAAGAAATTGACCCATATACTTTTTATGGAACAGCTCAACCAGAATTTTTTAATTATAGTAAAATATTATCTTTATTTAAAGAATCCTCATATGTATCTTCAGAGAATACATTAACCAATCAAAATTATATAAAATTATATATTGGTGAAGATATTGATGGACATTATTTAAACTTTTTTGTGGATAATAATATTAGACTGAACGAAGAAAATATTATTAGATATCGACCTATGGTTCAAATATATGCAGGATATATTAATTCAGGTGGAATAAATAATATTGATAGTTTTAAACAATATTTACAAACATCGATATTCACTAACACAGGTAATGGTATATACGCTGCTGGTTCAGAAATAAGATTACAATATTTTTTAAATTCACTTTTAAAAAAATTAAGTTCATATAAAAATAATAATTTAAAAACACAAGATTCGTATATAAATTTATATAGAGGTTATAATACAGACCAAACAAAGTTAGAATTATATAATTCATTTAAATCGTTTAATGATAAGTGGACTTCAGGTAATTCAATTGGACAAAGATTATTATTAGAAGAATTTTTAATTTTAGATAAATCGAATAGAGATATTGGTGATAAATTTTATTTGAATATTGACAAAATTACACAATTACTAAATCCTAAAAATTCAAATATTAATTTATATTCTGCAATATCTATTTTAATAAAAGAAACTGGATTAGATATGAAGGCGTTACCATCTTATGTTAATTTTTATGGTATCAACTCAAAAAATAAAAGTAAAATATTACCTTCTCAAGATGTTGCTAAAAATTTATTTGGTACGTTTTTAGAAGTGGATTATCAAGATTCATCACCAAAAATTATATTACAATTAGTTGGAAACACATCTAAAAGACTTGACTTATCTGATAGTAAAGAATATAAATTTGCAGATGATAGTTTTTATATTGGAAGTGTTAACAATAATCCATTAATAACCACATGTCTTGAATCTACAAATGATTTAAGTAAATCAAACAAAGTTGTAGGTTTTGAAGTTAGTTTTGGTGACCAAAATCAAGGAATTTTCAAAGGAGTAACATTAGATCAAACGTCATTAAAAAATTCATCAGAATCATATATTGTTTTAGAGAATTTAGCTAGATCTGAATCCGGTGCAGGTGCACATAATGTTGATATTGGTCTATTTGATTATTATAAACAAGCATCTTACAAATGTGATGTTTCATGTATGGGTAATGTTATGATTCAACCAACAATGTATTTTTATTTAAAAAATATACCACTTTTTAAAGGGTCTTATTATATTACAGAAGTAAACCACAGTATTAAAAATAATGTTATTAATACTAATTTTGTTGGAACTAGAATACCATATACATCTTTACCTGATCCAAAGGATTCATTTATAGCTAGTTATAGAGTATTATTTGATAAAATCTCAAATAGAGCGAAAGCAATATTAAAACAAGAAAATGAATCAAATTTCAAAACGACCACCGTACAATATAATGGATATGCGTATACTACTAATATGGGTGATGTAGTTATTAAGGGAGAAAGAATTACTGAAACATCACCGAAAGTTGGAGTTACAGAATTTGGTGTACCATATAATGGATACGACAATGATACAACGATACAAAAAGTAGATAATAATGGAACGTGGTTGAGAGCTATTGTTGTAAAAATGGGTGGACCTAATTATCCAATAGATGAAAATACTTTAGCAAATATTGCTAATGGTGTCACATGGTCAGACGTAAGTAATTCAGATATGAAATTTTATAATTTAAAATTCAGACTTAATATTGCTAATCCAGAAAAAATTAGGAGTGCAGTAACGGAATTTAAAAATCCATTAAACAATAAAACTTTAACTTTAGAACCATATTATCAATTAGATAAATCTATTGGGGATATAAAAGTTCAAGGACCAATTTCTGTTGGACCAAGATTAAGTCAATATGGTATGGGTATGTCATCAAAATTAATGTCAGATTTAAAAATAGATGATGGTGAAGTTATATATTTTAGAATGACATAAATTTTATTTTTTATTATTATTGGATATTTATATATAAAAAATATCATGAATGAAAAATTAAATAAAACTCTTGATAAATATATGTCAAATAGTATCGTTAAAAAAGTATCTAAAGACAATATGGAAAGAGAAGAATGTAATCCACAGACTGGTGAGTGTTATGTAATCAGATCTAAAGATGGTATTATTGAAAGAATTGATAAAAAATTCATAACCGAAGACGGAAGACAATTATTACAAGATTAATATTATGAGATTAGAAAAAAAATTATTAGAAGAAGTTGCTAGATTTAATCAAATCAATAAGTATACTAGAAAACTTATGAAAGAGCAAGAATTACCAGCTGAACCGGCAACTGATTTACCTACGGGGGAAACACCTCCAGCAGAAACACCTCCTACAGGTGATATGTCGGCTCCAACTTTACCACCCCCAGTAGATGATTCAAATACTGAAGAAATAGACATTACAGATTTAGTAAACATGACCAAGTCAATTAAAAATGATATGGATGATACTAAAAGTGAACACAAAGGAGTTATCACTAAAATGGATGACCTTTTTTCAAAACTAGATGAATTGGAGAGTAAGCTATCTAGTATGGATAATATTATAACAAAAATTGACGAATTAGGGTCTAAAATTGAACAAGTTAAAGAACCTACACCTCAAGAAAGATTACAAATGCGTTCTTTAGATTCATATCCATTTAATCAAAATCCACAAGAATTTTTTACACAAAAACAAGGTGAAATGCGTTCTTCCGGAAAGAATGAATATATTTTAACAAAAGACGATATAGAAAATTATTCAAAAGAAACAATAAAAGATACTTTTAATAAACAAGAAGACGATGAATTTAAGTTCTAAAGTAAATTTTTTAATGGGTATGCATGCTCAATTAAAAATAAATCATTGGCAAACAAAAGGTTTTGCTAGACATTTAGCTTTTGGGGATACATATGAAAAATTAACTGGTTTGATAGATACTTTTGTTGAGGTGTCTATGGGAAAATATGGGAGATTCATTTTAGATGATGATACTAATGAAATAAAACTAATTAATTTATCTGAAATGAAACCTAAAGATATGATTTCAGTATGTGTAGATGCGTTAATTGAATTCTCGAATGATTTAGATAGTGAAAAAGATACAGATTTATTAAATATAAGGGATGAAATAATGAGTAGTTTAAATCAACTACAATATCTTCTTACTTTAGAATAAAATAAATAAAATATTTTTTTTCAAAAAAAAAAGAAAACCAAGTTTGTAATTTGGTTTTTTTTTTATATAATTGCACTATATATTTTTTTTAACTAAAATTAGTAACATGTCAACATTAGAATCCGTACTATTACAGTACGAAAAAAACAACAAAGCCGCAAGCGGCAACACGAACAAAGTTTCCCAAGAGGAAAGATTACAAAAGTATTTTTCGGCTATCCTGCAAAAAGGAATGACACATGGTGAAAAAAGGATTAGAATTTTACCGGCACAATCAGGTGGGAGTCCATTTGTTGAAGTTTTTTTCCATGAAGTTTTAGTGGATGGAACTTGGTTAAAAATTTATGACCCAAAACAAGAAGGTAAACGATCACCGTTAAATGAAGTTCACGAAGCGTTATTAATGTCTGGATTAGAATCCGATAAGACGTTAGCTAAAGAGTATAAGTCTAGAAAATTTTTCATTGTTAAAGTTATAGATAGAGATAATGAAAGTCATGGACCTAAATTTTGGAGATTTAAAAATAACTACAAAAACGAAGGTGTTTTAGATAAATTAATTCCTCTATTTAAAAATAAAGGAGATATTACTGACCCTAAATTAGGTAGAGATTTAATTATAACTCTTGGAATTAGTAAATCTGGTAATGGTAAAGAATACACTACAATTACATCAATTATTCCTGATGATATTAGTCCTTTACATACAGATAACGAGATTAGTGATTCTTGGTTAAACGATGAATTAGTTTGGTCTGATGTTTATTCTAAAAAACCAGAAGAATATCTTGAAATGATTGCTAAAGGTGAAACACCTAGATGGGATTCCGTAAATAAAAAATGGACTTCTTCAACTGAAGAAAATGTCGTTGAAACGGGTAAAAATCATCCTATTGTTGATCTTCAAGAAGATGTGGATACAGAATATGATGACAACGAATTACCGTTCTAAAAAAATAGTTATCACACTCTCAAGGATGTTTTATCCTTGAGAGTTTTTTTAATTTTTTCAAAAAAATAATATGGCAATCAAGAAAAAAGATTTTTCTATATCAAACATAAGTAATAAGTATTCTAGTAAAATGACCTATAAACCAGATAGGTTTTTAGATTTAGGAGACGCATTTTTAGACGCTACTGGATTACCAGGACCTGCTATTGGACATATAAATATGTTTCTTGGTCATTCAGACACAGGTAAAACAACGGCATTATTATCAGCTGCAGCTGACGCTATTAAAAAAAATATATTACCCGTTTTTATTATTACTGAACAAAAATTTGCTTTTGACCATGCCGAAATAATGGGTATCCCTATTAAAGAAGAAGTTGACACAGAAACAGGTGAAATTACCTATTCTGGAGATTTTATTTTTAGAAATGATTTTGAGTATATTGAACAAATTACCGATTTTATTAATGAAATGATAGATGACCAAGAAAAGGGTGAAATTCCTTATGATTTATTATTTCTTTGGGATTCTGTTGGTTCGATTCCTTGCAAAATGACGTGGGAAGGTAAAGGAGGAAAACAACATAATGCGTCTGTATTATCAGATAAAATAGGTATGGGTATTAATCAACGCATTTCAGGTTCAAGAAGGTCAGATAAAACACACACAAATACATTGATTATTATTAACCAACCCTGGGTTGAGTTACCAAGTAATCCATATGAACAACCTAAAATTAAAGCCAAAGGTGGTGAGTCGGTTTGGTTGAACTCAACATTAGTATTTAGATTTGGTAATGAAAAAAATGCCGGTACAACTAAAATTCCTATTACTAGAAATAAGAGAACAATTACGATTGCAACAAGAAGTAAAATCACCGTTATGAAAAATCACGTTAATGGTATTCAATTTGGTGATGGTAAAATTATGGTAACTCCACATGGTTTTATGAAAATGAAAGAGGCTTCAGAAGAAAAACAATCTAAAGAATCTTATATTAAAGAACATATGGACTATATTAGTCGTTTATTTGGAGAGCAAATTACTAGTGTTTCAGACATTAAATTTGAACCTGTAGTAGAAGATGATAGTGAAGATTGATTATTGTTTAATAATATTAATTATGATTAATGATTAATGTATTATTAGTTGATGGAGATAATTTATTAACTATTGGATTTTTTGGTCTTAAAAATCATTTCTATAAGGGGAACCATATAGGTGCTATATACCATTTTGTTAATACTTTACGTAAGGCTATTGAAATATATAAATTAGATAAAATAGTTGTTTTTTGGGATGGTAAAGAAGGTTCATCTTCCAGAAAAAAATATTATCATTTATATAAAGAAAATAGAAAAAGTAGAGTCAAAACCGAAGAAGAGATACATTCTTATGAACAACAAAGAAATAGAGTAAAACAGTATCTTGAAGAACTTTTTGTTCGACAGGGTGAGTATGATTATTGTGAGACAGATGATGCAATTGCATATTATTCCCAAAATTCTCTAAATGAAAAAATAACTATATTTTCATCTGATGGGGATTTAACTCAATTGGTTTCAGAAAACACAAGATTATTTAATCCTTCTCATAGTAAAATGTATAATTTAAAAGATACATTTGTTTTTCACCACGAACAAATTAGGGTCGAAAATATTAAAATAATAAAAATGTTATGTGGTGATCCATCAGACAATATTGCAGGTATAAAAAATCTTGGAATTAAAAGATTATTATCTGTAGTCCCAGAATTAAAAACAGAAGTAATTAGTTTAGATTTTATTATTAAACGATTTAATGATATTTTTAAATCAAATAAAAGTAATAATAATTTCGTAACTAATTTACTTACTGGTGTAACAAAACATGGTGTATTTGGAGAAGAATTTTTTGAAATAAATAAAAAAATTGTTAGTTTAGATGAACCATTTTTAACTGAAGACGCAAAAGAAAATATAATGGTACTTGTTGATGATATATTGGACCCTGAAGGTAGGTCATATAAAAATACTATGAAAATGATGATGGAAGATGGATTACATCTTTTATTATCAAAATCTGATGATGCATGGATTAACTTTTTAAATCCATTTCTAAGATTAATACGTAAAGAAAAAAATAAAAAAATAATAAAAATAAAAACACATGAATAATCAAGATTTAACTAAATTTGAGTTTCTTTTAAGTTTAGAAGGAAATATTGTAGTCCAAAGATATTTTAATGTTAAAGATTACAATCCAAGGTCACTAAGGTCAATGAATTTACATGAATATGTAAAAAATATTTGTGAAGAAATTTTTGAACATTTAGTAATAAAAAGTTCTGATTTTCTATATGAAAATTACGAATATTATGGTGTTTCTGACAATGTGGAAGATAATGAAAATAAAGAAAAAGAAAATTTTTTACTTGAACTTAAGATTAATGACGATGTATTTATTCAAAGAATATTTCCCGCATATTTATTTCACCCTAAAATAAGATATTCTGTAGATATTCGTCCATTCTTGAAAAGATATTTGATGGATATAACAAACATATTATCTTCTCAAGATTTAGAAACAACATATTTAAATTATAAACTTTAAAAAAAATAAAATGAACGACAAAAATTTCGGAACTCTAGGAACATCCTTTCAACAATCTCTTTTGAGAGCAATTATTGAAGACAAAAAATATGGAGAACAAATCATTGATGTTATCGAGAGTAGATATTTTGATAATGTATCTTTTAGGTTTATTTGTGAAAATATAAAAGAATATTATTTAAAATATTCTAAAATTCCGAACTTTGAATCACTATCCTTAAAGATAACTTCAGAAAGTGTTTCTACAGATAGTAATAGAGTTCATTTAGATTCATTAGAAGGTATTAAAAATAATGATGGAGAAATTGAATATGTTAAAGACGAAGCTTTAAATTTTTGTAAACAACAAAATTTAAAGAAAGAATTAAAAAAAATTAATAATATTATTGATAATGGTAAATTTCAAGATTATCCAACAATTGAAAATATTATACAAAAAGCATTACAAGTTGGTTTACCCATAGAAGAATCAATCGATATATTTGATGATATTGATTCAGCTTTAGATGGGGTTATCAGAGAAACTTTACCAACAGGTATCAATGGTGTTGATAATATGTTAAAAGGAGGAATAGGTAGAGGTGAATTAGGTATTGTATTAGCACCAACCGGAACTGGAAAAACAACATTATTAACACTTTTTTCTAATACTGCTTATAACAATGATTTCCATGTTTTACAAATATTTTTTGAAGATAACCGTGATAATATAAAGAGGAAACATTTTACTGTTTGGTCTGGTATTGAACCGGATGAACAATCACATAGAAGAGAAGAAGTAAAACAAATGATTGATGGGGTTAGAAAAAGAAGTAAGGGGTCTTTAAGTTTGTTAAAATTACCGAGCGACTCAGTGACTATTTCTGATATTAAGTCTAGAATAAGAAAACATATTTCAGATGGGAAAAAAATTGACTTATTAGTTATAGATTATGTTGACTGTATAGTTCCAGAAAAAACAAATTATAACGAAGAATGGAAAGGTGAGGGTTCGGTTATGAGAAGTTTAGAGTCAATGACCAATGAATTTAATATTGCAATATGGACGGCAACTCAGGGAAATAGAAATTCTATTTCTTCAGAAGTTGTGACCACTAATCAAATGGGTGGATCAATAAAAAAGGCTCAAATAGGTCATATTGTTTTATCAATAGGTAAAACAATGGAGCAAAAAGAACAAAATTTAGCAACAATAACTTTATTGAAGTCTCGTATCGGTCAAGATGGTGTTATATGGAATAATTGTAAATTTAATAATAAATTACTTCAGATAGACACAGAAACACAAACAACATTACTTGGACATAAAGAAGAACAAGTAAAAAATAACACAAACAGAGCAGTAGAAGTCTTTAAAAAAAGACAAGAATTATTAAACCGTAATTAATTAAAAAAAAATTTACTAAAATGAAAGAAAAGATTTTACAAGAAAATCATGGCAGATTCGTCCTTTTTCCTATCGAACATAACGATATTTGGAAATTATACAAACAACAAGAAGCTTGTTTTTGGACCGCCGAAGAGATTGATTTATCCCAAGACATAAATGATTGGGAAAACAAGTTAAACAACGATGAAAAACATTTTATTAAAAATGTATTGGCATTTTTTGCTGCGTCTGATGGTATTGTTAATGAGAATTTAGCAATGAATTTTGTTAATGAAGTCCAATATACTGAAGCTAAATTCTTTTATGGATTTCAAATAATGATCGAGAACATACATAGCGAAACATATTCATTATTAATCGATACGTACATAAAAGATAAAACAGAACAAAATCATTTGTTTAACGCAATTGATACAATTCCGGCGATAAAAAAGAAGGCTGATTGGGCGATAAAATGGATTAATTCAGATTCTTTTGTTGAAAGATTAATCGCCTTTGCTGCTGTTGAAGGTATATTTTTTTCTGGTTCATTTTGTTCTATTTTTTGGTTAAAAAAGAGAGGATTAATGCCGGGATTAACTTTTTCAAATGAACTTATTTCAAGGGATGAAGGTATGCATTGTGATTTTGCATGTCACTTATACAATAATCATATTATGAATAAATTGTCTGATACTGATATTAAAGAAATTATTTGTAGTGCATTGGAAATTGAAAAAGAATTTATTTTAGAGGCTTTACCAGTTAGTCTTATTGGTATGAATTCTAAATTAATGTTACAATACTTAGAATTTGTAACCGATAGATTGTTGGTTTCTTTAGGTGTTTCTAAAGTATATAATTCCACAAACCCATTCGATTTCATGGAAAATATTGCAATTCAAGGTAAAACTAATTTTTTTGAAAAAAGAGTTGCGGAATACCAAAAAGCAGGTGTTATGTCTAACACATCTATCGAAGATTTAACAAATATTGATGACATTGATTTTTAATTAAAAAAAAATGAAAGTAAAAAAAAGAGACGGTTCCTTAGAGGAGATGAGATATGATAAAATCACAAAAAGAATACAATATTTTTGTGATGATTTAGATAAAAACCATATAGACCCTACATTAATTACATTAAAAGTGACTCAAGGTATATATGATGGTATATCAACAAATGAATTAGATATATTAGCGTCAGAAACCGCAGCATCGTTAGTTACAACACATCCAGATTATGCAAAATTAGCGGGAAGACTTACTGTATCTAATTTACATAAGACTACACCTAAAAAGTTTTCACAATCTATAAAAGAGTTATATTCTTTTATTGAAATTAAAACGGGCAAAGAATCTTCTTTGATTTCATCAGAAATATATCAATTTGTAATTCAAAATAAAGATGCATTAGATTCTTATATAAAACAAGAAAGAGATTTTGATTTTGATTATTTTGGTATTAAAACATTAGAGAGATCTTATCTTTTGAAGAATGGTCAAAAGATAATTGAGAGACCACAATATATGTACATGAGAGTTGCGGTAGGTATATGTAAAGGTGATTTGGATATGGCATTTAAAATATATGATGGCCTTTCACAACATTTTTACACACACGCAACACCAACTTTATTCAATGCTGGTACTGTTAGACCTCAAATGTCATCTTGTTTTTTGATTGGAAATAAAGGGGATGATATTGATGGATTATTCGACACGATAAAAGATGTTGCAAAAATATCTAAATGGGCTGGAGGTATTGGATTACATGTTCACGATGTAAGAGGTAAAGGTTCTTACATTAAAGGTACTGGAGGGGAATCTGATGGTCTTGTCCCTATGTTGAAAACATACAATGAGGTTGCTCGTTGGATTAATCAGTGTTTTTCTCCTGAAACATTATTATACACTAGTGAAGGTATAAAAAGAATAGATGAAATTAAAAGTGGTGATTTAGTTTTAACTAAAGAAAGAAAATATTCTGAAGTTGGGGAAGTTTTTTCTTACCAACAAAATGGTGGTATGATTGAAATTGAAACAAAATCATCATTAAAATCATTAATTTTAACGGATGGACATCCACTATTTGGGTTTAAAAATACCTATAATAGGATTTCTAGAGAAAATACTGATTACCTTAATCAATTAGAAAAGGGAATAGTAGTTCCTGATTGGATAGATAGTGGAGAATATAAAGTTGGTGATTTTATTGGTAAACCAATACCAAAAGAAATTATTGATGTTGATGATTTTACAGAAGATGACGCATTTATTTATGGGTTATTATTAGGTGACGGACATATTACCAGAAAAGAAGTAGGAATATCATTCAATAAATTAACAAATGATAAAGAAGTTGATTTTGTTAAAAAATATTTATCTAAAAAAGATATAAATTTTTGGGAATATACTATCGATGATAAACCATATGTTTCTATTAAGTTTTCTTTATCTAAATTATCTTGGTTATCATATGAACAACTTTATGATGATAAAAAGAAAAAAAGAATAAATAAAAAATATTCACATTTACCATTAAATAAATCTATAAAAATAATTTTAGGATTAATTAAATCGGACGGTGGTGTTTATAGAAAAAATGAAATTCATTTTTATAATACTAGTGAATCTTTAATTGAAGATATATCCTATCAAATACTTAGATTTGGAGTACCAACATATGGTAAGTGGACTAATAGAGAAAATAATAGTGTTTATTTAAAAGAAAATGGTTGTACACAAGAATTTACTATGTCTTGTGATTTAAGAATACCTTCATTTAATGAACTTGCAACTTTATTAAATGTTGATGAGTTGACCAAAAAAAATTGGATAGTATGGGATAACATTCTTTATACTAGAATTACAAGTGTAAAAATGTTGGATAATTATGATGGTAAAGTTTATGATTTAAAAATAAAAGAAAATGACGAGGATCCCTCATATACTTTAACATCTTGTTTAGTTCATAATGGTGGGAAGAGAAAGGGTTCATTCGCTATTTACTTAGAACCATGGCATTCTGATATTTTCGATTTTATTGATTTAAGAAAAAATCATGGAAAAGAAGAAATGAGGGCTAGAGATTTATTTTTAGCTATGTGGACACCTGATTTGTTTATGAAACGTGTAGAAGAAGATGGTGATTGGTCATTATTTTCACCTGACGAAGCGCCAGGATTATCTGATGTATATGATGACCCATATAAGTTTACACAAGAATTTACAGAATTGTATGAGAAATATGAAAAACAAGGAATCGCCAGAAAAGTAGTTAAAGCTAGAAAATTAATGGATGCTATTTTAACTGCTCAGATTGAAACAGGGACTCCATATATGTTATACAAGGATGCTGCAAATTATAAATCTAACCAAAAAAATCTTGGTACGATTAAATCTTCAAATTTGTGTTCTGAAATAATTGAATATAGTTCACCCACAGAACAAGCGGTCTGTAACTTAGCATCAATTGCATTACCGAAATATATTGTAGATGGTGAATTTAATCATCAATTATTATATGAATATACTTATCAAATTGTAAAAAATCTGAATAACGTCATTGACTTAAATTTTTATCCCACTGAAGAAACAAAAAGGTCTAATATGAGACATAGACCAATTGGAATTGGAGTACAAGGATTAGCTGACGTGTTTTGTAGTTTAATGTTACCTTTTGAAAGTGACCAAGCAGATAAATTACAAACTGAAATTTTTGAAACAATTTATTTTGCGTCCTTATCTTCATCAAAAGATTTGGCTAAAGAAAATGGTCATTATGAAACATTTATTGGTTCTCCATTATCTCAGGGTTTATTCCAATATGAATTATGGAATAAGAAAGATGAGGATAATAGTGGTAGATGGGACTGGAAGAAATTAAGAGAGGAAATTTTAAGTTTTGGTGTTAGAAATTCATTATTAGTTGCACCGATGCCAACCGCATCGACTGCACAGATATTAGGTAATAATGAGGCATTTGAACCATTTACAACAAATTTATATACAAGAAGAACATTAAGTGGTGAATTTGTAATGATAAATAAACATTTAATAAAAATATTATTAGATAAAAACTTATGGTCTGAAGATATAAAAAAGAAATTAATTATTGAAAATGGTTCAGTACAAAACATACCTGAAATCCCGACAGACATAAAAGAAGTATTTAAAACTGTTTGGGAAATGTCACAGAAAAGAATTCTTATGATGGCGGCTAATCGTTCAGTTTACATTGACCAATCACAATCATTAAATTTATTTATTGATAATGTTACAAAACAAAAATTATTAGCTGCACACATTTATGGATGGAAACTTGGTTTAAAAACTGGTATGTACTATTTGAGAACAAGATCAGCAGTTGATCCATTAAAAGGATTAGGTATTGATACTTCTATTGTTAATAATTTGATAATAAAAAATAATACTGACATAATAGAGTCGATTAAACCAACCGATTCGTTATTTGATTGTGAAGGATGTGGTTCTTAAAAGAAATAGGTGACTCCCTCAAAGTTTACTGTCGTCAAGGCGTACCTTGAGCATCTATGTTTAGAAAATACAGGGGGTGAATATCTAAACACATTTTATTAATAAAAACCCAACTATGTTGGGTTTTTTTATTTGATAATATTTATAATCAAATAATCTCATTTTATATGGCGAAAACATACGGTATTGATTTTCCATTTAGAGAAAGTAGAAAAGGTTCTTTCTTTAATATGACTGAGACACCAGGTGCTGAAATTAGGGCGAATTTGTTACATTTAATTTTAAGTAAAAGAGGAACTAGATATTATTTACCTGATTTTGGTACAAGACTTTATGAATATATTTTTGAACCAAACGATTCGGTTACATTTCAAATGATAGAAGATGAAATTAGAACGACAGTTAAAAAATTTATTCCGAATTTAGATATAACTGAAATAAGAATAGTACAAGCTGACCAAGACACGGAAGAACTTTCAAGTGTTAGTGAGGAAAGTGATAGTAGATTATTTAGAGTATCTAGTAATTCTTCAAAACCTTATACAGCTAAGGTTAGAATTGATTATGACATTAACAACGAACCATTTAGTTCATCAGATTTTATAATTATTAACATATAATATGGGAAAAAATATTTCATACGCGACTAGAGATTTCGCCGGACTAAGACAAGAATTAGTTAACCTAACTAAACAATATTATCCTGATTTAGTTAAAAATACTAACGACGCTTCTATTTATTCTGTTTTATTAGATTTAAACGCTGCGGTTGCAGATAACTTACATTTCCATATTGATAGAGTTTGGCAAGAAACCATGTTAGATTTTGCTCAACAAAGACAATCATTGTTTCATATAGCAAAAACATATGGATTAAGAATTCCTGGAAATAGACCTTCCGTTGCTTTATGTGATTTTTCAATAAATGTACCAATTAGAGGAGATAAAGAAGATGAAAGATATTTAGGTTTAATCAAATCTGGTGCTCAGGTTTCCGGTGGTGGACAATCATTTGAAACTATTGAAGATGTAGATTTTTCAAATCCATTTAATAGTAAAGGTGAACCTAATAGATTAAAAATACCTAATTTTGATGGAAATAATAGACTAATTTCTTACACTATAGTTAAGAGAGAACCCGTAATAAACGGTGTAACACGAATTTTTAGAAAAGTCATTACTGAAGTTGACCAAAAACCTTTTCTAAAAATATATTTACCAGAACAAAATATATTAGGTGTCACATCTGTAATTCATAAAGATGGAACATCTTTTGGTGGTAATCCCACAAATTCTGAATTTTTAGATATTACAAATAAATGGTATGAAGTAAAGTCATTAATCCAAGATAAAGTTTTTATTCCAGATAGTACTAATGTATCAGATAGGGATAATTTTAAATCCGGAAAATATATTAGTGTTGCTAATAAATTTATTACAGAATACACACCTGAAAATTATTTTTATCTCACTTTTGGTAGTGGTAATGTTGATCCTTTAAATAATTTAGACGATTATATGTCTGGTTCAATGAAAGTTAATTTAAGTACATACCTAAATAATATGTCATTAGGTACAATACCTAAAGTTGGTACAACATTATTTATAAAATACAGAATAGGTGGTGGTAAAGACACTAATATAGGTGTTAACGTAATAACAAGTATCGATGACATTGATTTTGTAATAAATGGACCCAACTCAACAATTAATTCACAAGTTTCTCAGTCTTTAATCGTGACGAATGTAACTTCGGCAGTTGGAGGGGCAGACATTCCATCAATAGAGGAAATTAGAAATATGATATCATTTAATTTTGCTGCACAAAACAGAGCAGTTACATTAAATGATTATAAAACACTAATTGAAACAATGCCATCAACTTTTGGTGCTCCAGCTAAAGTTAACGTTATGGAAGAAGATAATAAGATAAGAATCAAACTATTATCATATGATGAAAATGGAAATTTATCTGACATAGTTTCAACAACATTAAAAAATAATATATTAAATTATTTATCAGAATATAGAATGATAAATGATTATATAGATATTGAAAGTGGTCAAGTTATAGATTTACAAATTCAAATAGATTTAGTTATTGATAAAAATGGTAATGCAACAGAAATAATTACAGATACAATTCAAGAAATTATCGAATATTTTAATATTGAAAAACGTAAAATGGGTGACCCCTTATTTGTTGGAGATTTAAATAGGATAATTGGTCAAGTTAGTGGGGTGATTAATGTTGTTAATACTAGAGTTTTTAATTTAACAGGTGGTGAATATTCTAGCGCTGAAGTTTCTCAAGCATATACCGATAATTCTACAAAAGAAATAAGTCAATCAGATATGACAATTTTTATGAAGTCTAATCAAATTTATCAAATTAGATTTCCTAATAAAGATATAAAAATTAGAACTAAAGTTTTAGGAACAACAACTTTTTAAAATAAAATAAAATAAAAAATTATTTAATAATATAAAAATTATATCTATATTTTAAAAAAATATAATGCAAAAACATAGAATTTCAACAAGAATAGGATTTGACCAAAAAATTATTGTTGAACTTAAAAATGATTTTGATTTGTTAGAAATTCTTTCATTAAAGTTCACACAATCAGACATATATACATCTATGTGTTCTGATTATGGGGTTGTTGTTGGAAGAATATCAATAAATAATGGGTTAGGTGTACCAAATGCTAGAGTATCCATATTTACATCAATTAACGAAGAAGATTTAGAAGATTCTGTAATAAATACTTTATATCCTTATACAACAGTATTAGATAAAAATGATGATGGTTATAGATACAATTTATTACCTTCAAGAAAACAACATAGTGGTCACACACCAACAGGTACATTTCCTGACCAAAAAGATATTTTAAATAGAGAAGAAATTTTAGAGGTATATGAGAAGTATTATAAATACACAGTAAAAACAAATGATTCAGGTGATTTTATGATATGGGGGGTACCTATAGGTACACAAACCATACATGTTGATGTTGACCTTTCTGATATTGGTTGTTTTTCATTAACACCAGATGATTTCATTAATCAGGGATTTGGTATCGATTCTTTTAAAAATGAGTATACATTTAAGTCATCAGAAGATATTGATTCATTACCACAAATAGTAAGTTTCAATCAAACAATAGATGTTTATCCATTTTGGGGAAATGAAAATTTATGTGAAATAGGGATAACAAGAACAGATTTTGATTTGTCGAACAAAGGAGTTAGGATTGAACCAAAGGCATATATTATAGGTGGAACATTTACTGATACGGGAAAAAATTCAGTGAATAAAAATTGTGTTCCTAGATCAAGAATGGGAACTAAATGTGATTTAGTAACAAAAACTGGAATAGTCGATGCAATTAGATTTACAATAAGAAAGGATGACGAATATAGACCTATACTTGAAAATATTCAATTGAATAAAGATATAGATGAAGATGGTTCATTTATGTTTTCTGTCCCTATGAATATGGATTATGTATATACAAATGAATTTGGTGAAAAAGAAATAACAAATGATATAAATAAAGGAATACCAACATCCGCATGTTATAGATTTAGATTTTCTTTATCTAAAGAAGGGTTAGAAAGAGTAAGATCTAGTGCCGATTATTTAGTTCCGAATATTAGGGAATATACTAATAGTAAAGATAAATCGTATGCGTTTTCAACTAATTATGATGATTATCCTCAACATGCTATTGAAAATTATATTTTAAATAACAAAGGTGGAATTTATTATCCTCAAGATTATTTTTTTAAATTAACATATAATAAAGTTTATACAGTTTCTTCTTTTCATGGATCATATTTCAATACGGCATCTTTTAAGGATAAATTTATTGGATTAAAAGACTTAGTACCATCAGAAGAAAATGATTGTACTAATTCAACATTAACACCACCAGTAAATTTCGGATTTAAAAAATATTCATTTCAGTTATTAATTTCAGATATTTTATTATTTTTTGAACATTTAAGTAATTTATTAATCTTTTTTTTAACAAATACATTAGCATATTTTTTACATCAATTTTCAGATGCCATAGATTTTTGGCCGTTAAGTAAATTATCTAAATTTATTAAAAAAGTCGCATATAGATTTCAAAACAGTTCGCAAAGAAAATTATATTTAATAAATTATCCTGAATGTGAAGAATGTAATGGTGAAAATGAATTTGGAACAGCACAATCTGAATCTGATGTTAATTATTGTAAAGTTGGTACTATTAATATAAGTGGATCTAGTCTTGAAAATAATAGAATTTTAAATGTTAGTAATGATTCGTATAATCAAACAATACAATATGAATCACCCATATGTAGTGGTGCAACATTAATTTGGGACGTTAATCAATGCACAAGTGCTGAAAATTTTGTTAACAACCAAAATGATTATGTTTTAACTTATACTGGTGGAACGAGTACTATAATAATAGTTGAATTATCAGAAGTTTCTTCTAGCCAAGATACTGGATTCCAAATTACAAAAAATTTAGATATCTATAATGTTTGTACGGGTTATACTTTGACATTTAATGACCCTAAAGGTATTTTTAATAATACAATGTTATATCAATGTGATATAAGAGATAAAAATGCATTAGAAAATGATTCAACTACAACCGAAGAAGTTGAAAGTGGATGTTCAATATATGATGTACCATATAATGAAGATATAATAGAAACATATTATGTCGGAACAGGTAGAACACCGTATAGTTCAGGTTCTCTCCCATATGGGTCAAATGTTAGTGCAACTAGATTATCTGATAATGATGATTATGGATTACCAACATCATATGACGGTGAAATATTTTCACCAAATACACCGGCAGATACTAATGGGAAAGCATATACTGAATTTAGTAATGGTATTTTTAGTTTTATACCTGGAACACAAAGTTCAGGTAGAATTTTTAAAATTTTAAAAGAATATAGAAGAAGAAAGAGAGTAGGTCTTTTATTTTGTGGTGGTATTGTAAATTATGGATTTATTGATAATTGGTTAAGTGGTTCATTATATTTTTTCCAATTTAAAGCCAAGGTTAGATGGAAAAATGAATCATCTTTAGAATTAAACGTAAATAGAACAAATTATTGTAAAAATTTATTATATTATAAAGTAAAAGAAACTGAAAGTGGTGATTCAGTTAAAAGATTTTATTATCGGTCAACAACAGCAAGTTCTAGTGGGGTAATATTTGGAGATACTTATAATTTACCAATACCAACTTATCCTTTTTACACTACAGTAAAAAGGATTGGTCATCCCACAACAATGGTTGATTTAGGACCTAGAGATGAATTTATTAAAGAAATTTGTACGGATGAAACACTTGACCCTTCTTGTTCTATTGTAAGATCAATAGGACCATCTTCATTTCAAAGCTTTGGAGAACTTCTTGGTTTAGCTATAAATTATAGAATGGATACTGAATCAAGTGAGGATTTTAGTATTAATAATTTTTTCGATAATCAAGGTTTTGAAAATAATGGATTCGGAAAACAAGTTTTGGATGGAGATATACTACAGCTAATATCTATTAATAACGAAGTTGGTATTGAAGAGTTTAATTTACAAAATCAAAAATATTTTGGATTCTCTTATCAAATATTAGATCCTGAAATATATTATAATGTTTTTAAAAGAAAATCTGATGGTTCTTATATTTCAGGTGTAACAGACAATAGTGGTATTTGGGGACCATTACCTATAACTATGCAATTTGATGAGGATGGTACAAAAGTTAGATATTGTTTAAATGATGTTGGTAGATTAACTGAATCATCACAACAAATTCCTTTCTATCTATGGGACAAGAAAGGTGACGGATTTGGTCCATATAACAATAATACAAAAGACAACCAATCTTGGGATTATTCAAGTATACAAATTCAACCATTACAAGGGATGACATATGGTTATAATTTAACAGGTGTTACAGATAATCCGTCAGATAGATATTTATTACCACCTATCACATATACATTTAGTGGTTTAACAATAACAGGAACAACCATATCATCTGATGATATTGAAAATTTTTTAGAATTTGATATTATTGAAGATTCAGTTACAGATAATCATACAACATACGATACACAATATCCTGGATTTACTTATTTATGGGTTACAGGAGGAACTGAATCAAATCCAACATCAGGTATTTTATATACAAGGTACGGAAATGAAGGAAATTGGGACTCAATAAATTGGAATAATTCAATAAATTTTATAATAAAAAGAACACAAAATTATTATAATGGAAATAAACAAATATTATCTACACCATTTTTATTTTATTTTGGATTAAGACCGGGTAATACTGGATTAGATAAATTTATAAAAAAATTTGGGCCTATAGGTGCGTTCCCATCAATTGAATAATGGAAAAGAGAGAAATAATATTACCGTCTAAAAAATTTTTTGGTGCAATTAATGAAGATCTAAATTTAAAAATTAATTTAGACGAAACTAAAAATTTACTTAGAGAGGGTGAAAGAACTACAATATTAGATACTTCAGTTCTTTTTTCTAAAGAAAGGAATGAAAGTACGTATTATAAAATTTATGGAAAATTAAAAATGATTTTTCGTAATATATATAGTGGTTCCACATCGTATCAACCATTAAAAAATAATTTTTATTACACTACAAATGATGGTGTTAATTTTAATGGATATATGCCGTATAATGAATTTGCTTTCATAAGAAATGATGTAAAAAGACAAGTGAATAATTCGGTATCAACATCCGTTTTATCGGCGTTCACACAAAATATTATTGTTAAAGGTCAAACAGATCATATTGAAATAACACAATCTGGTACACCATATCATAATTGGAATATTTGTTTATCTTACGTCTATTCTGGTGATACAAATCATCCTATGAAGTATACTACAAGTGGGAATACCGTATATAATTTCACCGCTAAAGATGGTATACCATTTAGAGTTAATGAAACTAAAAATACTTATATTTTCACTAGTGACGTTTATCATGGAATTAGTGAAGGTGAATTTATTGTCATATCAGGTGGAACATTAGATAGTTCAGTACCACTATCTGGAAGAACATTTTCTGTTATATCAGTTGGAAATGAATTATTTAACTCTGAAAATTATGTAATAGAAATAAAAAAATCAGAAATACCTATAGGTACTACATTATCGTCCGTGATATTAGGTAAACGATGTATTAATAAAAATAAATTAAATGAAACATTATCTGAATATTATGTTCACAAACATAAAGTATTAACTAATGGTGATGGGTTTATTCTTGATAATATAGGTTTCGAATCATCAATCTGGGAAGATGAAAAAAAATTAATTTTTAAAACTAGTGGAGGTGAAAGTAATAAAATTACATATAAAAACAGAATGGAATGTTTGGTATATGATTTTAAAACACCGTTCTCTTTAACAAATTTAACAAATAATTTAGGGTTTTTACCTACAGATGTTTACGTATCAATAATTTTTAAAAACAAAAACGGTTATTTCGATTATCCATATAAAGTTGGTTATAAGTTTAATTTTCATGATACTTGGGTTGACCAACATTTTAGTGGTAACACGTCCATTGAAAACACCATATCTTACGGTTCGTTTACCAAATCGGGAACTACTTTTATTTCCGGTTCCACAATACAAACAGGAACAACTTTAATCGGTGCATTTATTGAATATAATAAATCTGAATTAAAAGAAAGGGTTATTAGTGAGGCTTTTCATAAAATAACATCACCTTTAGAAATTTTTGACCATAATCAAGATGATACTTCATCATATTCTGGTGTTTCTATAAACAATAAAGTTGGTTTATACTATCAACCACATTATAGAGTAAAACTTAGAGAATTATCTCCATATATTGAAACATCTATAACTAATGAAATTTATGGTCTACCACAAAATGCTAAATATTTCGAGAACGAAGGACTATGGAAATGGAGAGATATTTATGATCATGGATTTATTGATTCAGAAGGGTTTGGAACAAATTTTCCATTTATTAATAATATCCATTACATCAAAAATGATATAAATTTTTATTTAAGGAATGAAGAACAATATAAAAATAAACAAAACTCTATTAAAAAAGTAATAAGATTTAATTGTTAAAGTGAAACTAATAAGAAAAAATAGCGATCAGAATTTAATATTAAATACGAATCAATCATTTAAAATTGATTTAGGATGGACAGAGAATGCTGAAAAATTAGAAAAAGAGGTTTTATATCAAATCATAAATCCATCAGACAATTATGAGACTGTTAGATATTCACACAATTCATATATAAATAATAATGGATTTGAACAGTCAGATATATGGTATTATTTTTATTTTGGTGATTATTCTTTTCAAACAATAAGTCCTGTAGAGTTAAACATAACTGGTGTTACATATAAACAAGATTATAGATTAATGGATATATCATTACAAGAAAATGCATTAATGTTAAAACAATCAACTGAAAGTTTTTTTAGATTAGAATTTTATAAAACACCAAATGATGAAAAACCAAATAATCTTAATCGAAGATTAGTTTTTTCAAAAAACTTAGGTATACCTAGTGGAGAAAAAATTTTTTATACAGGAAAAACAGAAAATGGTAACGTATCATTAAATGATTATATATATTTTCCTGTTTTTGTTGGTTCTAATTTTAAAAATAAAGAAAATATGTATCTCTTCTGGTTTTCGGACGATACTCCATTTAGTGAAACAAATTTAACTGGAAATACATTTTATATGACTGCCAAGTTTTATAATTCAAAAACTGGAGATATTTTTGATTTTACAAATAAAACAAAAACACCAAACGGTTTAATTTTAGAAGAAAATGATTTATATTATAAAGTAATTATAGATAGAGCAAATTATTCATATCAAGTTTTTGAATTTAATGGTTCTTTAGGATCTAGAATTGGTCAATCTAATAACCCAATAGTTTTTTATGAACGATTTTTATAATGGAAAAGAATAGATATAAATTATTAAAAAAAAATATTCCAAAACTTAAATTACATTCATTAACTGGACGGTATTGGTACGATTATTTTAATAATTTGATTCCATGGTCGGAATCAACAAATCTTCCACCATCTAATGGTGATATCGTTTATAATATTTCAAGTAATATCTCTGAAGGATATTATATTTGGTCAGGTTCTACATGGGTTTCAATAAATGAATCTACAGCTTTAGGTGATTTTCAAATACCTATATTCTTAGAATCATCAGTCGATGAGATGGGAATTATGGTTGGTTTTGACGGAAAAATTGAACAAGTAGAACAAATATGTAATTTTTCATATACTCAAACAGGTAACACATTACAAGTATATAATACTATAGATACAAGTAAAGTTTCTGAATTAAAAGAAATTGTTTTTACGGTTGACTGGGGAGATGGTACTACAAGTACATTTGTTGCACATACAGGTAGTACACTTAATTCAGTTACTAAAACATATGGGTCTACCGGTATTAAAATAGTGAGTATATCACTTAAAACACCTTGGTTAGACTTTAAATTATCTAAAAATATAACAATACCTTCAAATACAACAATTTCAAATCCATTAGGTACATTTAGTGGATTTACAATACCTTATACCACGATTACTAATCAAAGTTTGAATTATTTAAATAATTTAGAGTACAGTAGAAACGGTGTTACAGGAAATACAATAATAAATTTCGCATCTATAGGTAGTAGTAGAATTAATGAAAAAAAACTTTATGGTTCTAATACATATTCTGGTGTAACTATTGGAAATGAATCTGGATTAACTTATAGTGGGTATTCAATAGACGGTCTTTTTTACAAAGATTTTAGTGATGGTATCACAGTAATTAATGGAGCTACATCAGGTTTTACAAAAGAAGAAGTAATAAATCTTGTGGTTACTAGAAATGAACATTTTATTGGTTTTATTGATGAACCAACAATTTTTTCTGATATATTTGTAGAAAGAGGCAAACAGGGTGTTTTAGAAAAAACACTTAGATTATCGGAAATAGATAATGTTGGAGAATTAAATATATACGGAAATGGTTTTTTTAATATAAAAAAACAATAAGAATTATATTTATTAATAATAGAAAAAATAAAAATAAAAAAAATAATAAAAAGTGAGTGTTGGATCATACGGAATAATTAGACCATCAGATGTTTCACCAGAGGATGTTGAAATATTTTATCATTATGTTTCTGGAAGAACTAGTGATGTAATCCCAGAATTAAAGAAATTAAATTCTAGTGATATTTTAACACCTGTTTTTCATAATTCTAATACAACAACTGACACTTCTGCACCTAATGTTGAAGTATTAGGTGGATTATATAATTTAAAATTATCTTCAGCGGATTTTTCAGAATTAGGTGTTTATACTATACATATTAGACCTAAACAAATAAGAACAACAATAACGGATTGTGGTATTTTAGCGTCCCTACCATCAGTTAGAGGTTTAATTATAGATATAAGTAATATACCAACAGCTGATAAAAATAAATTTACACCCCAAGGATTAGTTGGTTATAGAATAGAGTATATAAACAGTTCAGATAATAAAAAAATACCAAATTTTTATAGGATTGTAACATCTTCTTTTTATTGTACCCCTGTTGTTTCAAATTTAACAAGTACTAGTGATAAGTCTTTGAGATATCAATATAGTGAACAAACAACAACTTTTTTATTTTTAACAGTTACACCATCATCAGCCCCTTCAAATAAACCTAATACAACACCTTTTATTGGGTTACCATCACAAAAAATTATTTTAACTAATACTTTTTTGAATCCAACAACAATTGAGGTTGAAATGGTTGAACATGATACTACTACTTTAGCACATGCGTTATATGGAAATCAGAGTAAGGCGGTATCTCAAGGTATTTATACAATTTACGATAATAATAATAATATATACAAACAGTACAATCTTTATGAAGTTAAAGATGAATTTAACGAAACTTTATATGAAGTACGTGAAGAGAGAACTGATATTGACGAAACTTTAAATTTTGATACTATTACTGAATAATGGCTAAAAGAAAAGTACCAAATCAAGCGTCTAACGGGTCAGAGACTTTTAATGATAATTTAGTTGGAAGACAAATTACCACTGGTAGTCCTTCTCTTGCAAATACAGTATTTGAACTTGATAAAGTAATACCAGAAAAAGATACTAAATCTTTTAGGTCAAATTCATTTTCGGATTTCATAACATTAGATGATATTAATAAAAAAGAAAATGTTAGTGAAACAGAAATAACAAGTCAAGTAAAGAAAAAAAAATCAATTCAGTTTAAAACAAATAAGAGAAATGCTGATAAATCTTTATTTGGTTCATTAAAAGAAAGATTACTAGTTTCAATAACTAAAATAATAAATAAATTTCCTAGCGGTATAGAAATAAATGCTTCTGGACCAATTTCAGATAATTCAAATTCAGCATTTAATATCGTATATGATAATAGTTTAAATAGAACAACATTTTATGTAGAACAAAATAAAATTTTTAATCCATTTGATGTTTCATTAATAACACCAAATAGTTTATTAAAATCAACAGTAGAAAATGAAATAAGAAATTTTTATTCTTCATATACAAATTATGTTGTATCTATTGATGGGGAAAATTATCCTGTTCTTAATTACACTGAACCAAATTCATTTAATCAAATAATATTGGTTGTTAATGGTAATCCATTTAATTCATTAACAACATATTCTAAAAATTTTATTATTCGACCAAATAACGGATTGGTTGAAGAATTTTTTTCACAATTAGATGATGTTGAAGAATCTCTTTTAAATAGAGAAACTGTACCAATTTATTCATCTAGATTTGAGATCCCTTCCGATAGTAGTGATGGTACAAATATAACATTACAAAACGTTGAATATAATTGGCCAATATCTAAAGATGGGTGGAATATATCAATAAATGGTTTAGAATTTGAAACGTATATTGAAAATTTAAAAACCGTTGCTGATGAAATTGATAATTATAAATCTAATATTGTAGTTAGATTCTTATCATCACCACAATTATTTGAATTTGATACGGAGGATAAAAGATCACAAAATGTTTTTCAATTATATGGACAAAGTTTTGATAGTGTAAAAAAATATATTGATAACATAGCTTATATGAGAAATATTAGTTATGATGGTATCAATAATCTACCCGACATTTTATTAAAAAATTTATCAGAAAATTTAGGATTAAATAGTACGAATTTATTCGATGAAAAAACATTAAATGATGTTTTATATACACGGTCAACATCATCTTATGAAGGAGTTTCATTAGGGTTAAATTTGGTAGAATCTGAATATGAATTTTATAGAAGGATATTAGTAAATCTAGCATATATTTTTAAATCAAAAGGAACAAGATCTTCTATTGAATTCTTTTTAAAATTTCTAGGTGCCCCAGAACCTTTAATAAAAATAAACGAACACGTTTATCGAGTAACATCATTTCCAAATAGTTTTGATTTAGAACAAGATATATACGATGTTATTACTGGAGAAAAAAAATATTATGTTGCTGAATTTAATACAACAAATTATACATATACAAAAACAGAAATTGGTGGTAGTACTAATTTTAGTAGATTAGGGTATCCTGTTGATGAAACTACTGGATTACCTAGAAAAGCGTTTAGTGAAACTGACGATATTTTTTTTGAGAAGGGTTCTGGATGGTATGATATAACTTTAGACCATAGGTCTCCAACTGTCATAGATGAAGATAATTCTAATTTAACCGGGAGAATAAAAACTATAAAAACTAAAAATAAATCTTATACATACGGTGAGGATTATTTTGATATTTATAGGACTTTACCAGGATTAGACACTGGTTTTGGATTACAATCTGAAATTGACAATATTAAATCTAGTAATGTTGATAGTGATTCTCCACTAATTCTTAATAGAAAAAATATTTCAATACATATATCTCCTTCTAATTCTATAAATTATGATATCTATAGAAAATCTAGAGATTTAGGTATTTCATTTGGTACCGCAACTCTACCACCACAAACTGGTGTGACTTTTGCTCAATTTGTGAATAATTTTATACACACACAAATTAAAAATTCGCATGTAATAAAATATAAAAAGAACTATATTGCTCTTGAAGACATATATCGAGATTATATTTCACAAAATGGATTTGAATCATTTACATTTATCGATTCAAATGAATTTGTAAATAAAATTAGTCCATATTGGATACAATTAGTTGAACAACTTTTACCATCAACTACATTATGGACCGGAGGTAATTTAATTGAAAATAATTTATTCGGTAGATCTAAATATCCATATAAATTAGGTTGCCAACCTAAAGAGTTTGTTGAAGATTTATACCCAGATTTTTATACTGCAATTGAAGAAGATTTAGAAACATTACTCGGAGAAGAAGAAAATTTCAGAGGATTAATTAATTTAACTGGTGTTACGTATTATCCCGTAATTGAAATAGATAATGTAATTTATGGTGGACCAAATTATGATAATTTAACTAATGATATGTATGTAGTTGTTAGTGGATCAACAACAACTACAAATAGTGCTAAATTATTTGATTTATTTCCAATGACCGGATGTACTGATTTAGTAAATAATGATCCCGTTAATATTGCGTTAATTTCAGAGTATAAAAATTATATAAATCCAGATATTATTAAAATAAAAAGTTTATGGTTAAGAAGTGTAATTAATTTAATCAATTCAATTACTTTAACTAGAAATTCTTCTGGATATGAAAATTATACACCGTTTCTTAATGCTAGTGGAAAGACATATACCACAGAAACATTACCAATGTTATACTATGATATATTTACTGATGAAAATGGTGTTGAATTAATAAAATTTTCATCATGTAAGTTTGATATAGAATTTTGTTCAGTAAAAGATTATTTTAATTTTAGATTTGAAACTGATTATCAAACTATAAAATTAACTAATAGATTAAGTGTTGAAGTAAGCGGTAATGGTGAACATTATTGTGAAGAACCTGAAAATTGTATATTAACTTCAGATATTTTTATTGATATTGTCGGTACAAAATTTGGTGTTCAAGACGGTAATGATTGGCCATTTTTTATATATACCAATTGTACGAGTGGTCATAGTGAAAATAGTAGCATTCTTATTGAAAAAGTTAGTGATTGTAGATTTAAATTAACAGGAATTACTCAAAATGATGTTATCGATTTTAATATAATTGACGCGGCAAATAACGAAGTTAAATTTAAATTATTAGGATTAAATCCTAAAATTGAATATGATGATTTAACTACGTCAAGTGAAAAAACTCATGTTGAGTTTTTAGAATTTATCGCATATCAAGGTACAACAGGTAATACCATATCTAAAATATCCGGAACTACTCTATGTGATGATTATTTTTGTTATTCAATTCAACCAAATGTTGAATATGTGTCTAATTTTGATTATGGTTTGAAAGAAGACAGTATTATATTAGTAGTTCCACAAAATATAATAATTAATAGCGGTACAACCAAAGAAGAAATTGAATCATATATAACTGGTGGAACAATTTCTAAAAAAACGGTAGGGGAATTACAAAATGGTGAATATATTTTATCTGTAAATTATTTACCTATTTCTGGATTTACTAATCAACAATTTATAGAAGCCAATGAAAATGGATATTCATTTGTGTATGAATACACAAAATTATTAGTAACAAATAAAATATGTTTAGGTTCTGTTAAAAAAAATATTATCACCGGACAAACTAAAAATGGTGATGTAGAAATATTTGAAGTTTTGCCTAACACACAGTTACGTGTGTATACTAACAAATATATTGAAAATTTTGGATTAGTAACTAAAAATATTTTTCATTTTGATGATAGGTTTCCTGAAGAATTACAAATAAAGACGTTAAATATTGATGAAACTTATGATAATGGTGATTATTTAATTGACCAATATGGTAATTTAATAGAAGTTATTTCTGTTGATTTAAATTATCGTGAAATTAGTTTATATTTTAATTTGAATGTATCAAAAAACAATACCATATTTTCTGAACAACATATGACAATATTTGATGGTAATATAAACCATCAACTTTTAATGAGACATTCATATAGTAAACATCCTAATATTAGTTTTAAATCAGGACAATATTATATTGATACATTAAATTGTAACGTTATTCCATCAAA
>Ga0129336_10000088_pt1 | contig 41663 bp, 58 predicted proteins | sample CPB6_02_DNA_FD_96878 | JGI IMG/M metagenome (GOLD analysis project Ga0129336, IMG submission 96878) | Freshwater to marine salinity gradient microbial communities from Chesapeake Bay, USA - CPBay_Sum_0.6_0.2_DNA | ecosystem: Environmental > Aquatic > Marine > Coastal | place: USA: Chesapeake...
AACCACAGAATCAACTACAAAGATTGTAGAAACCATCCGTCAAGTTGAATATACAACTGGCACATCATACACTGTGACTGGAACTAATATTAATATCCCTGGAACACCACAGCAGGGAGCAAATTATAGCATCATGACTCAGGGTGCTCCATTCCAGTTCAGTGAAACTTACCTCGGACCTGGAGTGGCTAAAGAAACATGGATCGATCGAACAACAGAAACCCAATCAACCACTACTTCTATATCAGTCTTTACGCAATAGGAGTATTATTCAATGGCACGGCTTACGCTCAATCTGCTCCTAGCAATACTAATATCGCTGGTCCTAGTGCTTCCGCTACAGGTAATGTTACTAACCAAGCTGTCCAAGTCCTACAAGGACCGTATGCAGTTAATACCTACGGACAAGGGGTTAGTTGTCAGGGAGCGACACTAAGCGTTTCTCCATTCGCACTAAAGAGTGGAAACGAAAGTGATGACCCAGAATCATTTGCTTCGCGCAATAACAACTGGGGCATCTCTGCTGGCATCAACATTCCACTAGACGGTGGATTGATGGAATTATGCAAATCAAGAGCAAAGGTAGAAATTCAAAGGCAGCAGGCAGAAGCAGACAAGGCAAGACTTGATTTTGAATTAGTCAGACTATTAAAGTGTGGCGAAGCAATCAAGAATGGAATTAGTTTTCATCCAGAAAGTCCTTACGCAAAGATATGTGCTGATGTTGTTGTGAAGTATCCACGAGTACAGGATGTTGTAAATGGAACCGATAAGGCAAATTAATACCAACGAGATTGCCAATATTAAAAGTAATGCCAATCAAATTGACAATATTGGTATTCAAGGTCCCCGCATTATACCAACAATAGACCCACCAGTTGTCAGGTCTTCAGAAATTCCTGTAACTAGAGGATTGGCATTACCAGTATTCCAAAATCCAGATACATCAATCAAGTATCCAGTCATCAATGTTCCCACCCAGGAAGAGTTTGATGCTGCTGTAAAATCTGAAAAAGAAAAGCAAACAGCAGAGCAAGAGGAGAAAACTAGAGGGTTGCCAGACAGCAGCCCCCCTCCTCAACTGCCTGCTGCAGTACAAACTACCCCAACTGAACCAGTTATTAGCGTACCACCAACACAACAACCAGCATTCACAATCAATGGAGTCGATATTAATTTACCTGATCCTTCTGTTGTTGCTACGGCAGGTTCTATCGCAGTAGTTACCACCGCATCTACAATGGTTGCTACAACGGCATTTAATACCCTGAAAAACGCTGCTGAACCACTCATCAAAGAAGCAACCAAGAAAAAGTTTAAACTCAAGATCAAGCAAGTCAAACCAGTCTTACATTATGTCCTAGCAGAAGGGGGACATATAGATGTCTTTGAATATTCTGATACTGGAACCAGACTCGTAGAGCAAGTTGATAATGTTGAGCAATACATCAGAGATCAAGTGGAGATAAACTCTCTCTATGAAATCGATAACAAAATTATTATTGATGATGTGATCGCAGAAAAATTTACAAAAGAGGGGCAAAAGAGATTTAAACCTCTGTTTGCCCCTGCTAAAAAGATTGCTAAAAAGTTATCTTCAAGAATATCTTTTTAGTGTTCGCAGTTGGGTGGATCCCGTTTTGGTAGTGGCTTTCAGAAGTTGTACTGAAGTTCAGTTTCGATCTTATTGCCAGAAGTTTTATCGGTGAAACCATAAGCACCTTCAACCTTGATTTTTCCTTCAAGGCGATCGGTTAGATCAGCCTTTACACCAGCCTCATAAACAAGAATGCTTTGACCGTCGCCATTGGTTGCCCATTCATAGCCAGGTCCAACTTCACCATAGAGGGATACAGTATCGCTGACCGATTGTTCGTAACCACCACGGAGTTCCAGAGTGGTTGAATCATATTCAGTGCCATCAAACTTAACTTCGTTCTTGTTAAGAACATAAGGACCAGCCATGGCAGGTGCTGCAATAAACGGGATAGCAGCAAGAGCAAGTAGTTGTTTCATATTTATTGAATGTTACATGTTTTTCGAAAGTCTTAAAAAAGTATTAAATTTTTAAGACCTGTATATTTTAAGACTCTTTAAAGAATTTGTCAAGACTCGCCTGGAGTTGGCGCAACTCTTCCCAGGTATGGATCGTAGTTAAAGAGTTCTTTAATTGATTCATCACTGAACTGATTGGCTTGATTTGTCCAGAAGTTATAAAGACCCTCGTAACTACTACGGTGGAATACATCAACGTGCTCTGGATGAATGCAAGAACCAAGTTCAATTTTGTAAAGAACCAAAGGCATAGCATATGATTTACCAGGATTGTACAGTAAATCATCAGCAACTGGACGTGGTTTTACACCATTATCAAGTTTATACTTACCATTTCTCCAATGAAACTTCATCAGTTTTTCTGCATGAGGTCTACGAATAGCATAACATGCTGTCGAAAAATCATTCACAAAACGTTCATGAAGTCTTGCATGAATTGTTGTCGTGCTAATAATCGCCATCTGGAAAATATCCCAGTCATAAGGAAGACGAGATAGAACTGTTTTCCAGTCAAACCTCCAATTCTTAATTACACTCATATCACAATCATCTTCCATGATGATTGCATATTCACTATCAGAAGTATCTAACCAATGTCGAATTGCTTTTAGATGTGATGTTACACATCCAATCTCACCAGAAGTCATATTATCTGGATATCTACCAGAGATAATATCACTAAGGTCATCTTCTCTACCATCATAGGCAGATATTCTAGTGAAATCTGTGATCTCCCAGTGTTCAAACTGATCTTCAATCCATTGCTTTCTATCTTCTTGATCATCGATATTGATATAATATATCGGACCAAATCCTTTTAATTTATCAATTGATCTATTTTTGTCCATTGGTTCTTTCGATATAGTATGGTTGACTAGTGATATAAGTGTATAACTCATCTTTACTCATTGCCTGTACTTTTTGCCATTCTTTATTGTTTTCTTCCATGTGAGGATTACTAAACCAAGAATTGGGAGTACGTGCGTGTTCCAGATGATATACAACGTTTCCACATCTCTTTACATTATACCCCAAATTTGTAAATCTGTAATACCTCTCTACATCTTCTGGAGCATATGCCTTGAAGTTCTCATTTTCCATGCCACCTTCGATGTAAGCATCTCTATTGAAAAACTGGCAGAATCCATACTTGGCATCATATAAAGTAGAACTTTTTGCAAGAATTTTAAAATTGCAATAGTCGTTTAAAAATTCACTTACGATACTATCATCAGCATGAACTTGCAGTTGTGTATTCCCTTCTTGATAAGGATACACAACATCAGCATCGCAATTCATAATTAAATTATATGCTTCTTTATAAGATTCATAAGGTAGCAAAATATCACAATCGTAGTTGATAACTACAGAGGTAGTTGATTCCATCAACATATCATTAAGAACTTTTTGTCTATGAAAAGTTGGATCAGATGTCTTAATAAAAGTGTGCTTAATGCAAGAAAGATCATCTGAGTGTGGAATTGTTGAGCAATACTCTGCAATTTGAGGTAATGCTACTTCCTCAAATACAGACGTTTCCGAGTGCTCATGAATAATGATATTCGTATCAAATTTAGTAATCAGATAGCAAAGAGTTGTTATAACATTTCTCAATCTATCATCAGATTCTATACGAATTGGAATAATAAAAGTTGCATGTGTTAGATCACTCTTCATCGGGATAACTCCTCTCATCTGGATTTCCATATTTTAACCAGAGATATTCTAACTCTGATTTATTAACCAACCAAGAAGTTCCATCTTGATCATCTTGAAAGGTTGCATCATATAATGTATTAGAACTTACACGATCATCATGTTCTCTGATGGTGATAAGTGTATCCTCAATGATTTTAGGAAGACCATGTTTCATTCTCATACGATGGTAAAAATCCGTATCCATAAACAGATCAACTTTATCATCAAAGAATTCTGTTGCTTCTCTTTTAAAGGCAATAACAGAAGGATTGCCAATCAGATTGTTTCCTTCAAGCAAGTAGTTTGCCCAGCGAGGAGTCATATTCCTATGATACGAAACTGTATCTTTAGTATGAGTAAATCCACAAGCGACCCATACACGATCCTCAATACTATCATTGATAGTTTCTAATGCATGACTGCTATACAACAGGTCATCCATAAACATAATTTTTACAATCTCCCCTTCTGCAAGTGAGATCGCACGATTAATATTAGGAGAAATTCTACCGCGACCATAAAAATTACGAACATACTTGATCAGCATATCTTTGGAATATGCTTCGCAGGTCTTTAAGATATCATTATTCGTACTATGATCGCTAACTACAACTTCGAAGTCTTTATATGTTTGCCCACGAAGAGTTGCTAAAAGTTCACTCAGATACTTATGACCATTTCCACCTGCTTCATGAGTTGGAATACAAATAGAAAATCTCATTAAATTCTCTCCCATGATTCGGGGACAATATCACTAGTATCATGATCTCTAGTATATCCAGTTGTTCCAAACCATTGCTTAGGTGCAATAACTTTCTCACTCATAGGTGACAAATATGCACCCCACCAAGAGAATGAAGAGTTAGCAATAATGTGATGTGTACACATAGTCATCAAGCACATATCCACAAGGTTATTTCCAGATTCAGAAACCATAAAACGATCGCCGCTGAAAATTTCCTGCTTCATGCACCACTCTGGTTCATCAGAGAATACAAGAACGGGTAATTCAGATGGCATTTTACTCAATGCCTCTTCATAATATTCTAATGGGCAAGGTGGATGATCTTGTGCTTTTTCAACGTAGTCGGTTCTACGAACATGCAATGAAATTACCTCATCAAACTCCTGCATCATTTCAACACATGGTTCAAGGATGTCCTTTTTAAACTTAAAGTCCTGTCGGATACTATCTTCAATATGCTCAAAATACTTATAGGTTTGAAAGTAACCAAACAGATTTATATTATCAGGGCAATTATCAACATATTCCTGATCATAGTTAAATTGTTTTTCTTGGTAATAGTTACCAGGAATAAATCTTTTCTTCTTTAAGTTGGGAAGTTCAAATGCTTCAAACAGTTGATGGTCATGCCACTCATCAGCAAACTGACTTTCTGGAATAGTAAATTCATATTCTTTCTTTGCAGCAATACCTCTCAGTGCTGCATATTGAAACATCTGATTACCAAGTCGTCCATGACGACCAATATGATTAAAACCGATCATAAGAATTTCAGGAGATTGTTTACGCGATTGATAAATGTGTGATTCTCTTTAACATAAGTCATTGCTTCCTTCATGTTAACCTTTCTATTTAACTCCGCTTCCATAAGGTTCTCATAGAGTGTGTGCGGAGTTCCACCAAACACTACATAATCTCCAAGTGCTCTTTTTACAAGTGGAGAATTGGTGCCAGTAATCCTACCATAACTGATATTCTTAAACATTCTACACGGAATGTATCCACATTGCAAGTGCCAATCACTCCTAAAGTCAGGGCATAAGAATGATTCTCTAATCAATGTTTTATTTTCTTCGTCTGATGCATTCTGCGTATAGACTACAAATTCCACATCATGCTTTTCGTGAATGATATTTGCAAACTCCTGTGCCCACCATGGTCCTTGCTCATAAAGCATTGCGACATAATTTAATCTCTTTGCTTTCTTATCAAACTCAACATATCCATCAGTATCAATCTCATCTGGTAGAAGATCAGTTCCCCAACATTGATAAAGAGATCTTGTAGATTTATCCCAATAGGTGAGATCAGCAACTTTTTCATGCACTTCTTCTCTAGGAAGATAGTTGCCAAGTTTCAAGATATTCTCATAAGGAATACCTTGATCGACTAATTCCTCTGTGGGAAGATGATGAGTAATATACTTACAATCTTTACGAATTGGCATACCCTTCTTAACAGAATCCTCAACAAAGATTACTGCATCTGAAGCATCAATATCGCTAGGATGATCTGTCAGATCCACCCATTGAGTTTCCCAACCAAGTTTCTTAAACGCTCGATAGTATCCATTTTGAACGTAACTATGAGTTGATGTATGGAGTTTATGACCCCAGATAATAACTTTGTTCATCGTAGTGAGGGTGGTAGTGTGTAGTGGAATACGAAAGGAGTAAGACCTTTATTTTCTGGAACATCTCTTTCATAAGAGAACTTTGCTGCAACATCCACTGGAGCAAATTTACATCCCTGAGATTCATAAAGATGTCTATTGTGAACGCAAATATTTCCGTCTTCATTAAACAGTCCAGCATTCATGTGCTTATAAAAATCTCCATGGTTTACATCCCAAGGAATCTCAATTTTCTTTGGAACATCCATTAGTTTTTTACTGCGAAGAGAGACACCGCCATTTCCAACCCTCTGATGGTTGCCAAAGGGATCGATGTAGGCATTCTCTGACCATGCCCATGGAGCACCAATAAAATCATACTCTAAGAATTCATCTGTCCATGCATCTGGATTGACTACAAATCCATGATCCTGAATGATCAACATGTGACTAGTGTAAATATGATTCGTGATATTGTAAATCATATAGAAACTATAATCATCAATACTACGAATTGGATAAATCATTTCCTCAAACCTTATCTTACTAGAAAGATCTGATGGTACTTTATCTTTTTCGCTAATTAATTTAACTTCGCCAAAATTAATATGTTCCATACTGCGAAGAAGGGCATTGATGTGCCCTTCCATCCGCATGTTAGTTAATGCGACTAGAGTAACATTCGTAAGATCAACCATAATGAATGCTGGTATTCTTATAATTATCGTACTCTACTCTACAGTCTTTACCCATGTCAAGCCCACCTTGTCTATCAAGATACATCCAGTCATCAACAATAGAGTCATCTGGTCTCCACCATCCATCTGAAGTATTCCAATCAAACCAATACTTTGGAGAAATTACAGTGTCATAACGATCATTCAACCAAACTGGCCAAAAGCAAAAAGTAGATGCACTCATGATCACATACTTTGCTTTATTGAGGATCGAATAGTCAATACCAATTGGACCACCAGGATACTTATACCAACCGATGCTTCCTTGCAATTCATCCTTTTCTTCGGTAATAGCAGACCCAATCACTTCAGCATCTGGAATATACTTTTGAGCACTCCCAGGATCATCAGTAACAACGTAGAATTTCAGGTTAGCGTTATTAGTAATATGACGCATCCAATCCATTGCCATTGAATAATATTCGGGAGGAAGTGCGGATGCACCTGTTAGATAATCACCTCCTCGGAACTGGATAATACAACAATCATCTTGAAACTGTGGAAAGTCAAGTGACTCGTCATATTTTAACCATTCATTAATCTTGGAGCGATGCTCTTTAATGTATGACATCTTTTGCATCGTACCTTCGATCTTTGTGTTGTCGGATACACTCAGAAGCCCAGGATCAGCAAATCCCATATTCCATCCATTGTTAGGATGGGGGATTCTAAGTTCAGCATAATACTTATTGATACCTTCTGGGAGAGAAGTGGGAGGTCCACCCTCGGGACCAGAACCACCGATAACTTCTTTACCCATATCTGCAGGCATGAACTTGGCACCTTTCCAACGCTCTGGGCATTGGATTCCAAATTCATATCCGTTTGCTTCAGCAATCAACCTAGTTACAACATAGTTCCACAGTTGATTACCAATGCCCGATCCTTTGTAAATTTCAGTTACTAACATCTTCTCTATAAACAAATTCAGAATAATCGTTAATCTTGTTCAGAATATGAACAGGGTACTCTTCTGGATCAATAGGAACAATCTTGTAATCGTAGTATCCCCTACCCAAAATATCTCTATTATTCTTGATGTTATCTTCTAGGTTATCTTTAACCATAGAGTTGTTATGTTCTTGATGACCATAACCTTGTAATTTTTCTTTGATCTTTTCCGTACCACCTAAGAAACTGAAGTGCCATCCACAATTGTCAATGATATATTCAAACAAATGCCTTGGACCACTACCAGGATTTCTACAGATATTAAATCCACCAAAACTTTTAATATACTGAAGAGTGCAGAACTGTGGTCCTCTCCAGTCATCAACAGGTCTTCCATCACTATAATGCATCAAACGATTAATATGACACATAAAAAACTTTTGATGACCAGTATAAATTCCTCTCGGATCTTGGAACCATTCTTCAATGTCTTCCAAAACTTCTGGCATGATAATTTCATCCAGATCACTTTGAATAATGATATCGTCATTAGACGCATGTTCAAGCGGAGATTCGATCAAACAATCTCTACCGTACATAGAACGTTGCCAACGCTCAGGAAGACTTCTACGGTCCTCTTCGTCTCTATTGGTGTGGTATGGTTCATTAAAAGTAGACCAGTCTAGGTTGCGCTCCCTAGTATCAATCTGACGGTAAATGATTTTATCCATATATGGTTCCAGTTCTTTTTCATACTTGGGAAACTGAAACTCTCTTTCTATACCAGTATAGGTAGTTGCATTTTCATTGATGCAGAAATGATCCACATATGGATAGTGGATTGCAAGACGCATCAATAATAGTTTAATCGGTTCGTGAGAAAGATTAAAACAATCGAATACTTTACGCTTCATCTTTTTTAATGTAAACAACTCTGTTTTGACTCCACTTTTCCTCTACTCTTTCACTATCATCAACTGAGAATGTATCATCTAAAAGAGAAATGCACTCCTGGTGAGCATTATAGTTTTCTTGAGTATCAATATTTCTTACAATGTATGAGAAAGAAGCATTCTTAATTACTTTTTCAAAATACATTTTCTGTGTTTCTAAGTTGCATTCTGACAAAGAATTAACTGCAATACACAAATCAACTGACGAGAAATCGTAATCCTCAACCTCGGTGCAGGGTAGTGTTACTATTTTATCAGACTTTCCAATTTCTTTCAAGTAGGTCTGTGCTAATGCACATGCCTCTGGAGTATCAATCAAAATATAAGTATCAAACTTATCAGTGAGTTCATGAAGAATACATGCAACTCCACCATATCCACCACCAATCTCAACGATTGTTTTGACTTCACTTTCCGATCCAATAAAATTCATAACGTCAAGAAGATTATATGAATTTTTTAAGGTTGCAGATGAACAATCGCCAAATTCAAATTTGTACTGCTTAGGTCTACCAATACTTTCATTGATCAAAAACTTATCCACATTATTATTGAATATGGAAGTCAAAGGATGTTCTAAAATTTTCTGAAAGTAATAGTCTGCAACTTGCCTAGGTCCACCTTCAAGTATTTTAGTATAGGCAGGATCAATTTTAAAAGAACTAAAAAGTTCTTCATCCTTAGATGCCTCTAAACAAAAGGCATTATAATTCTTAGAATTTTCTTCTTTAATATCCCAACCGTAATTAGTGTCCATAGTTCTTTTTCATCTCATTAAAAACTTTAGCAATTCCTTTATCAAGGGTAGTTTGTGGCAACCACCAAGAAGTGATGTAGGTGCTTGCTTCATTTCTCTTATCTAATTGTACAGTGTCTTTTGCATCTGCAGGAATCAATTTAACATCAACCATTCCAATTTTATTAAATTGACCAATAATTTCAGAGGCAACTTCTCGGACAGTGGTTTGTCTGAAAGAAGTGATATGCAGTGGGTCTTCTGGTTTGAAATCAGTATAGGATTCCATAATTGTTTCCAATGCTTCACAGCAATCTTCAGCATAAAGAAACTGTCGTTCTTCAGTACCATCGGTGAGCATTTTAATTTCGCCTTCTTCAAATCCTTTACGGATAAAGTCAGTGATAACGTGTGCTTTTTCTAGGTCTTTTTCAATACCATATACATTCCAGAACTTAACGGTCAAACCCTTAAGTGAGGTGGTATAGAGTTCGCCAACTTTCTTTAGAGCACCATAAGGAGAGTATCCCATGTTACTCATTTGACTACTGGCAAATACAAACCTTTTTCTATACTTTTGAAGTAGTCGAAATACGTTTGTCATCATACGAGTATTATTATCGATGAAGTTAAATGTATGTTGATATTTTTTCAAATACCTAGATCCACCAACATCAAAGGCAAGAAAGAAAACAAAATCTGACGCAGCAATTTTTTGTTCAAGAATAGGATTTGGAATGATAGTAAGGTCTTCTGTTTGACCATTTACTTTATCAAACTCAAAAACCGTATGACCCTTGCTTCTGAGATATTCAGTTAGATATTCTCCAATTTGACCAGATGAACCCAATACTGTAATCTTTTTAGACATTTGCAAAATCACTAACAACTTGTTCGACGTAATCAATCATTTCTTCAGTGATGGTAGGTGAACAACCTACAAAAAACACCTTGTCCAATACTTGATTTGCCTGTGGGTATTTAGTTGCGTCATCAAGGTGACGATATCCAGGGTGCTGAAGAATGTTTCCAGCAAAATAATTTCTTGTTTGAACTCTATTATCTTCTAGATGTTTAACTAGTGCTGTCTTTTGCTGCTTATCTTTACAGATAATTGGTACGCCAAACCAACTAGTCTCTGCATCTTCCCGTTCACCAACAACTCTCACACCATCAAGCATTTCAAAAATTTCATGGAATGCTTCTTTATTTTTCCTACGAAGAGAATGTATCTCATCAAACTTATTGAGTTGAACAGAACCAACTGCACCTTGCATGTCAAGTGGTTTTAGATTATAACCAGCAACTCCAAAGACATACTTATGATCGACGATGCCAATATCTTCGCCCAACCAATTATCAAACCTCTTACCACAGACACCATTGGGAAGTTTGTTTTGGGCACCAACACACCAGCAACCGCGACCCCACCATGCAAAACTACGGGCAAGATCGACAATCTCAGGAATGTTGGAAGAAACCATGCCACCTTCCATAGTAGAAATGTGGTGAGCAGGATAGAAAGAACAAGATGCTGCAACGGAATATGTTGTCAGATAATTGCCTTTGTAAGTGCTTCCAAGAGAATCGCAATTGTCAGAGATCAAATGAATATTATTTGTCTCACAAATATCAAGCAAATACTCAAGATCGTAAGCATTGCCTAAAACTGGAGAAGAGAATACTGCTCTAGTTTTGGGAGTAATCTTTGCTGCAATTTGATCAATGTTCCAGTTGAGATCATCCCAAGTGATATCAACAAAAACTGGTTTCAAACCATTCTGAACGATGGGTGCAATCGTTGTAGCAAACCCACAGCAACAAACAATGATTTCATCACCATCTTGCCATCCATAATACTTCTTTAGAGCAGCAAGCATTACGAGGTTAGCAGATGAACCTGAGTTGACCATGATGGATTTATCAAATCCAAACTTTTTAGAAAACTCTTGCTCAAAACGATTAACCTTTTCACCTGCAGGCAACCACTTGCCTTTCATAACTGACTCAATAATTGCGATGATTTCTTGATCATCCCAATAAGGTCCACTATAATATACAGTATCTTTTGATGGATCAAAAGATTTTTTATTTGCAAGGTACGCAAATAAATCTAGGTCTTGTTCTCTGGCGTTTGAAATAAAATTCTTAATCAGTTCTTGCATAACTCTTGGATGATGTCATCTAATGTAATTGTTTGCTCAAAACCTAAAGACTTTAACTTAGATGTATCCATGTAGAAATCTTTAGTTTGAACTATAGAGTGAAACTTGGGTGTTGGGATGGAAGTAATAACTGATTGGGAACCCAACAACTCTTTCGCTTTATTGATTATATCACCAACTCTAGTCGGTTGTCCACTACCAACATTGTATATTTCATTCTCCTCTCCTTCCGTAATGATTAAATGGATGGCACGGCAAACATCCTTAACATGCATAATATCTCTAATGTCACCGCCATCATTATATAATTTAACTTCTCTATTATTCTTCATCAATTCAATCATACCAGTAATAGCATTCTTTTGCAGTGAGAAAGAATTATCACCATTACCCAATACATTACATAGACGAAGAATTCTATACTTAACACCAAAGGTTTTGCAGAAAGAAATAATCAAATCTTCTGCTGCCTTTTTAGTGATTGAGTAGAAACCAGTTGGTTTACAAATTGCAGTTTCTGCTACTGGACTTTCGTTTTCACCATAGACAAACCAAGAACTGATGAAATTAAAAGTAACATTCTCATCTTTACAACGCTCAAGAACTTCACATAATACCATCAAATTAGTCTTCACATCCAACGTAATGTTATCAAATACATTATAATTGTGAGTTGTACTAATAAAGTATAAAATATCTTTCGACATCGGAGTTCTTTGCCCCCGATCGATTCGTATTGTTTGGGTTGGAAACATGGAGCAAAAAGTGCCACCGATAAAACCAGTGGCACCATAAACAGAAAATGACATTATCAAACAGCAGCAGGAACTTTAATTTGGGATTCGATCCAAGCGTAGGTTTTGCGGATACCTTCTTCAAGTGATTGCGAATAATCCCAACCAAGTTTCTCGCGGATAAGATCGTTATTAGAGTTACGACCGCGAACTCCAAGGGGAGCGTCTAGTTTATGACGCCTCTGAACTGCTTTGCCAGCGACCCGTGCAGTAATGTCTACGAGTTCATTGATACGGACCATCTCTTCTGAACCAATATTAACTGGTCCCATAAAGTCAGAATCCATCAGACGGCGGGTTGCTTCAATACATTCATCGATATACAGGAACGATCTTGTCTGTTCACCATCGCCCCAAACTTCAATCGATCCACCTACTTCTGGAAGTTGTGCTACCTTTCGACAGATTGCTGCTGGTGCTTTCTCTCTTCCACCATCCCAGGTTCCTTCGGGACCAAAGATATTGTGGTAACGAGCAATCCTAACTGGTATGCCATGATTACGATTATAAGCCAAGTACAATCTTTCTGAGAAGAGTTTTTCCCATCCATATTCTGAGTCGGGGTTAGCGGGGTAAGCGGATTCTTCACGGCAGTCTGGATTATCAGGATCCAATTGGTTGTGCTCTGGATACATGCAAGCAGATCCAGAATAGAAAATCTTAGTAGCATTAACTCCCTTAGATTCATTCATCTCACGTTGCATCTCAAGAACGTTAAGATTAATCGTTACAGAGTTATGCATAATATCTGCATCGTTTTCACCAGTAAAGACGAAACCAGCACCACCCATGTCAGCGGCAAATTGGTAGATCTCATCAAAGGTTTCGATGTATCGATAAGGAACGGAATTATAGAAGTTACCCTGCCATCCTTTAAATTCAAGAACACGTCTAACAAAATCTACATCACGAAGATCTCCAATGATGAATTCGTTTGCTTCTGATACAGAGAACTCTGGATATTTAAGATCAACACCACGAACCCAATATCCCTCTGACCTCAAACGTTTGACCATATGTCTTCCAATAAAACCACCAGCACCGAGAACTAATGCCGTTTTCTTAAATTGTTCCATACAAATTAATAATGTCTGTAGTATGTATTATAGTAAAAAAGGTGGGTTTATGCAACCCACCTTATGTAACTCAGGCTCGCCACCAATTTTGATTACGAGAAAATTGGAAACTCGGCGGGAGTTATAAACCCCATCCGCACCAGTCGGCATATTTAAAGTCCAATCCGACGAGGACGTAGAGGGTCATGTTGACTCCACCACCTAGTTTTAAGAACTAGGAAACTTTTGTTAGTTCCAAGTAATGTTCTAACACTCTGATATTCAGTTTTTTAAGATAGTCAATTTCATCAACCCAATCTGTATTTTTCTCTAAAAGATCAATCGCAGTATTGAGTGCGCCGTTAAGGGCAATAAATTTTATAGATTTAAGTTTTGTATCTTCCATTGTTAAAGGGGGGGTTCCCGACCAGGGCAAGTTTTAAGTCATTCCGAGACTATCAATCATCATAACCATCATCTTTAATATAACAGGGTACGCGGTCAGGATCTAACCATTTCGCATACTCAATATCTTCCATTGCAGTAGTACACTGTAAACCATTGTCAAACAAATAAATGTCATTCCAGCGTTTGGTATACTCGTTTTGTTTTTGCATTCGATAGTCTGGCATACCATTAAGTTCGATAATACCAGACTGAACGAAACGGTATCCTTCTCTCTCAAGAAGAACTTTGGTCATCAGATAACTCCTGCCGCCTCAAGATCTTCTGCGATACAATCGATAACGATTTCATAATCGTCTTCAGGTTCATTATAAAGTTGAATACCTGCGTCTTGGTAATAGCGGTAAACTTTCTGATAAATCTTAGGATATTGATGGTCCAGTTCTACAGACCCTTCGACTGCTTTACGAAGAACGCTCAGATTGGAGCGAAACTTACTAGTAAAAGTTGAACGACTCATTGCTGTTTTGAATTACCTTGTAATTATAGGATGGATTGCTTGCCTTGTCAATGGAACCAGTTTTTAAAGTGGCACATTGACAGTCGCATAATATCTAGACAAATACCATTGTACGGTTGAATTTATATTTTCTAACCACCTATCTGATGGTTTCCAACCAGTCGCATTTGTTAGTTTAGAATGATCCATAGCATATCGTTTGTCATGCCCTGGTCTATCTTCAGTAACACCGATGAGAGAATGTGGTTTACCGAGAATATCAAGAATGTCTTTTACAACTTCGATATTCTGCTTTTCACACGATCCTCCAATATTAAATTGATCGTTAAGAATCTTTTGTTCATGAATTGTCCAGATCGCTTCACAGTGATCAGTGACATATAACCAATCTCTAATCTGCTCACCGCCGCCGTGCATATATGTTTTTCTATCTGCTATGGCATTGTTGATTGTTAGTGGAATTAATTTTTCGAGGTGCTGCCTAGGACCATAGTTATTTGAGCAGTTTGTAATGACATAAGGAATACCATAAGTATTATGCCAAGTCTTTACAAAGTGATCAGATGCTGCTTTACTTGCTGAGTATGGATTCCTAGGATTGTATGGTGTGGTTTCTTTAAAGATGTCTGTATCATCATACTCCAAAGATCCATAGACTTCATCAGTAGAAATGTGATGGAATTTATCAACTACATCTCTACTTGCATTAAGTAGATTGATTGTTCCTAGAATGTTTGCTTGAATGAAAGGTCTGTAGTTTTTGATCGAAGAATCTACATGACTTTCTGCTGCAAAGTGAAATACTGTTTTTGGCTTATAAGAAACAAATAGTTCATCAACTAGTGCTTCATCTGATATATCAATATTGATAAACTTTATCCTCTGAGAGTCTATTAGTTTATCGATAAATTTAATATCGGATGCATATGTAAGACTATCTACGATGACTATTTCTTCATCAGTTCTTTTGTGAATGTAATGTAAGAAATTACTGCCTATAAATCCTGCAGCTCCAGTTATTAATATCATATGTGATTTGCGATTGTCATATTTTCATTATCCTTAAAATGCAACCAAGTAGTAATTACATACTTGTTGCCGTCTATAGGAACACAACCCTTATGTACATATTGCCAATGCGAAGGAAAAAATAATATTTTACCCGTCTCTGGTTTAATTTTTAAAAATTTAAAATCTGTTTCTCCTTCTTCAAAATTATCATTTAAATAAATGATGCAACTAAAGACCCTTCTTGTCTTAAGTGCGTCCCCATCAATTCTATCAAAATGCCAATCAAAGTATCCTCTATCACTATCATATTTAACAATAGAATATCCCTCATCAACATATTCTAGATCTGATAACAAATAATCTACTGGGTCATAATCATCATCAGAAGCGTAAACTTCTTTGTACTTTTTTTTAAGATCAAAATGATATTCAATAAAATATGAAGATATTTTATTGGAAATTATATAATCTATATCATCTCCATATGTAACATCTACTTGTTTAGATGTTCTTGATGATGATTCAGTTTGATCATAATTTCCAACTCCAGAATATGTTTGAGAGCGGATTTGCCTATCTTTATTTTTTTCGTAATACTCGATTATTTCTGCACATTCATCTTGAGAGAATGCATTGTATGTTTTGATGTAATCTTTTAATTCCATTGATTAGCAACCGTCATCATGATTTGTAAGGTAGGAAACACTGTCTTCGACTTCCTTATATAATTTATAAGGAATAATTAAACACTCTTTTCCATCATCGTTGGTGATAATAAATGACTCACCATTCTCTACTCTTTCCATGAGATTATCAAAATCAGATTGGAATTCTTCTACAGTAAACTTTTTCATAATTTGAAATTGATATTTCAAGTCGGAACGATAGGATTTGAACCTACGACCGCCCGCTCCCAAAGCGGATGCTCTACCAAACTGAGCTACGTTCCGTTATTTTGTTTTGTGTATGAGCATTATACCAATGATTGGTGGAATAATCAAGCCTCCTCCGAGAAGACCAATCCACCATGGGCTTGCTGCTAAGGTTTCTACTAGATGAAACATTTTAGATTAGAGTGAATCTAAGCGGAAGGGGTGGGATTCGAACCCACGGATGCTCTCACATCGCTAGTTTTCAAGACTAGAGCCTTAAACCACTCGACCACCCTTCCAATATTTAGTTTGAAGTCTTTAGGCAAGCATAAGATTCTCTAGGAACCTTATGCCTGAATTGACCTTGCATATCATACACCAACTCGAAGTTTTCTGTCAAGATATAGTATCCTGTAAGATCCTTTCCATCATCACACCAACCATAACTCACAATACGTTCGTTGACATCTTGCAAATCAATTGTCTTGTCTGTATTTAGATAATGGTTGAACAGTTGATGAAGGTTGATCATCTTTCTTCGTAAGTTAGTTTTCGTACTTTTCGTTGTTTCCTTTGCTCTTGATAAGCAAGGTCTTCATTACTAAGTATACTGGTCCTAGATTTTTTGTCATTGCCTTGTAACAAAAGTACATATGACAGATCATTGGCAGAAATCACTTCATTTCTAATGGATGTCATATTTGAACATCCACAGCACTTTGTTTTAGTTGGGTGAGATTCAAGTTCCACACCACATGACTTGCATTGAATTTTTAACATGTTCTTAAATGGGCGATGAGGGATTCGAACCCCCGACCAATTGCGTGTAAAGCAACTGCGCTACCGCTGCGCTAATCGCCCAAAAAATCAAGAGTTTTCTTGATTAAAAGTAGCAGGATGATACTTGAGAAATTCTCTAAATGTCATCTTCATTTCTTTCTGTGACATACCGCAGTGTTTTGCTGCTGCTGGTACAGTCATTTTAGCATGAAAAAGACCTAAGTTAGCTTCCAGTACGTTCTCGGGCGTTGTTTTGATCGGTTGTTCCGTGTAATTTTTGATTTGTCGTTTTACCATATTTATTTTGAAAATCAATCAGTTCTTGTGTTTCGGTCCACTCGAACGTCGTTCCATCTGATAAAGTGATCGATTTGATGTCTCCAACCATTTGAAATAAGTAATAATCTCTTTGTAGAATTCAGGGGGGTAAACTTTCCTTTCCATGATAGTATATCAGTTTACCAAGCGGGCAACGGGACTCGAACCCGTGACTGGAGCTTGGAAGGCTCAGATGTTACCACTACACCATGCCCGCTTGTGGTGTAATTATAGCAGAGTGGTTATGACCTGTCAACAACACTGCAAATATCTTTCAGATAATTCCTGGGTATATCAAGGTCTTTCTCCAACTTCCACTTGATTGGAAGTGAAATCATCTTTATATATGTGATTTTTATTTGGAGTTCAATGTAATAAACGATCTTTAAAGTTTCTTCTAGTCCAGCATATGCTATTAAAATAGCAAGGAGAATAGTTAAAATATAAAAATTAGTCATTCATGTATCTCTCTATGTCTTTTTCTAATGCTTGAAGAGTTCCCATTCTCTCTTCCCATCCCTTACCATCCGTAGTTCCATGTGCAGGATTAATACATGTGTCATCTCCAAATCTGTCGCAAACTAAGGAAGCAAGTTCTGTTTCATTTCCTTTTTTGTTTGTTCCAGACCAGAAGTGTTGCCCACCAATCCAACACGCCCCACATTTGGGACAAGTTTTGGTATCCATGAGACTTACCTTGAGATAATAATGTATATAGTTGACACATTATAATCAATGATTAAGAAATTATTTTGGAATATTGGTATTAGGGTTATCTTATATTCTCACTGTTTGAGAATACTAACAGATAATTGAATGGAGAATAGGAGACTCGAACTCCTGACAGCCTGCTTGCAAAGCAGGTGCTCTACCAACTGAGCTAATCCCCCTTACTCGTGTTGAGTGCATTGTAACATATATTCCACAGTATTGGCAACATCATTCATTGCATCTCTAAGGAAAGGTTGTTGCCCTGATTCTTGCCGACAAATGGGACGGCGACTATCAGTTAAGGTCCAACGCCACTGTTTCATTTCTTCGCAATACCAGAGATTAATTTTCATTCTTATAGTATTCTAGATTAATCCAATTTAAGAGAGTATTGTAAGAATAGGTTGCTGCTTCATTGCAGTTATTCTTTTTCATATCTTCAATGTAAAATTCAAGTGCCTCAATAACCATTTGGCGATCTTGCTGTGAGATAAGTGACATGATAGCATCAACTTCTGTTTTATTTAATCGAATTTAAAATTCGATGTCGGTAAGAGGACTTGAACCTCCACGTCATAAAGACACTGGAACCTAAACCCAGCGCGTCTACCAATTCCGCCATACCGACTTGTTCCTCTGTCTAGGAATCGAACCTAGTTTCCATGTGTGTTGTCCACCCGTCCTTACCAATAGACTACCAGAGGATGATGGAGTAAGCGTAATATACCTCAAGGATATAACAGAGGCTTACCCTCAAGCCCACGGTCGGACTTGAACCGACGACCTACGGTTTACAAAACCGTTGCTCTATCCAGCTGAGCTACGGAGGCAAGGCGACTCAGGCTGGACTCGAACCAGCGACCGACTGCTTAGAAGGCAGTTGCTCTATCCAACTGAGCTACTGAGTCATTTGCTTACCTAGTTATTATACTGCTCCTTGGGGCAGTCGTCAACCCATACCGCACAGATTCTCATTTCCCCACCAAGCAGTCTCTGTGCTTCACTGCCGTCTGGTGCCTTCTCAGAATATCGTGGTTTATAACGCTTATCTGCTTCTTCGATAATACGGTTATATTCTGGTGTGACTTGATCAATTGCTCTTGTCACGTCACGTTCTACTCTACGTTTTACTTTGTTAGGATCTTGAATAACAAGCTCATTGAGAATAGTTTGTGGGAAATACTTTCTTTGCATTTCGTCCAATAAGTCCCAAAGTCCATCTTCTGATACCCCCGTGCATTGTGAAAGAACTGCGATAATACTTGATACTACAATACTAACGACTATTAACTGTTTCTTATCTGTTTTCTTTTTTCCAAAATTAAAATTTATCATAGGGAGAGTTCTGCAGCACTCCCCCTTATTTATTCTATTGTCTCAAACTTCTACCTTGATCAGACGGGAAGCATAATCATGAGCATACGAAGTGCGAGCACCATGATGCCCCCAACCAATCCAACTGTACGCATAGTTCATGTAGCGATCGATAGACTTACCAGGAGTTTTCAGTCTGTCTTCGATACGTTGCCACTGAACTTCATTCGTCAGATAACGAAGTTGCGTGTGAAGTGCTGATGGATTACCACCATACTTCTTGGCAAACTCACCCAATCCATAATAACGATTGGCAGATGTCCATTGAATCAGTCCGTAACCACGTCCGCAGTTACTCCAACTGGTTCTACTACCACCTTCACAAATGTTAGGAACAAAAGTTGATTCCTGACGAATATTACCCATGATGGTAGCAAGGGCGTTTCTGTCTTTAATTCCAATGCTCTGGAAATATGCCAGAGTAGCATTTTCATTTTCATTACACCCTTTACAAATAAGCCTTTTCTCTTTTGGCTTTTCAGGTTTAGCAACCTCTTTGGTCGCTGTCGGTGTTTCAAACTCCTTAACAATAACAAATGGGGGAGGACCCTGAACAGGAGGAGGTGGAAACAGAGGCAGTGTTGCCGTATTGGTTGTAACCATTGCCGCTAGAGGCAGGGCTACTGTAAAGAAATTTTGCACTAGTTTAAATTGAACTCGACATCCGTATAGGCAAAGGAGTAGTTCCTCTTTCTCAAGAGGCAGTGCCCACGGCTCTAAATGACACATCAAAGTCTCATAACGAAAGACCCGACGCTTTTGGCATCGGGTCTGTCCATAATATCAGGTATTTAGGTTTTTGTCAAATGCTCGCATAAATACAAGAAGAATAAAAACCAAATGCCAAGAGAGTGGAACACTCCAAAGAGGGAGTGTTGGAATGCTCCGATCCACAAAATTCTACAAGCAATAGATAATCACACCCGATTACATTTGGAAACGGGAGATGCTTGGCACGAAGAACAAGCACAGATATTAAGAAAATATGTTAAAGATTTAAAAGTTTGGATACACAAACAGGAGGGATGGTGGAATGAATGAATTTCCTTGGGGAGTAGTCATCCTCCTGTCGTGTGGATTATCATTTACTTGTTATTGCATTTATTACATATTGAGGTTAGCACACTTAGAAATGCAAGAAGATATTAATTCCAATCAAGACGATCAATAATCCAAGAAATAACCAACACTGGAAGATATATCACAAGATTATATAAGGCATCTACGAGGATATTATCTTTATCAGACTTACGCTTTTCTTTAGCAGGTGCTTGGGACATGATTAGAATGGCAATTTAATAGGTAAACTCTCAGTAATTTTCTTGACACCCTTAGGCATTACTGCCTCCATGATCTCACGCTTTGCTTGTTCAATGAGAGTTTCTCTATTTAGATAAACATATGCACCAGCACCAACTGCTGATGCACTCAAAACAAATGAAACAACCGCTAAGGCATTAAATAACTTCTGCATCTTTTACCTCCTTAAGTAAATCGCAAGGAATAGTGACTGTTTCGACATCAACATATCTCATATATTCAACCTTACAAATATTAGGTTTAATTTCAGTCATACCAATAATTAAAAAAGCTATAAAACTCATTTCTTTTTACCACCGTTCTTTGCTTTCTTAGCAGTCGCGTTTCCTTGATTCTGCTTTGATTGACCTTTCTTAGATTTTTTAGGTGACTTAGACATTATGCTCCTGTGCGAGGTGTTATAAAACCTTCATCATCACCCTCTGCACGGGTCTCTAGTGCTTCTACTCTTTCTTCTAGTGAAGGAGGAGCGGCATAAACTTCTTCCGATACTGGTTCATCCCAGATAGGAGCGACTGGTGGTGGAGTGACTACATATTCAGTTCTTTGTTCTTCTTTTTTCTCATCATCATCATCGCCACCTTTCTTCATGGTATTAATACCAAAGGTAGCAGCGGATGCAGTAAATACTGTAGCGATAAAGGTTGGGTCCATCTTAGAAAGTAGACCAGCATATGATGCGGTTAAAAGAGCAGCAGACCAACTCAAAATCGCAATACGAATTAATTGTCCCAAAGCATTCTCCCTTTTCTTGTTTTTTAGAATGTCCATTTTAGTAAGTGAATTAGGTTAACCTTTTTTCCAAGCTTCACCTTCTGCTTTTCTTCTACGAGCAAGCCCTGCTTCTACATTAGATCCAGGATTTCTGTAGAGATAAAGCGCATCGGGCACTAAGTCCCATTCTTTATTCTTCAAACGCTTTGTGATGGTATTAAAATTAGACCCACCATAAAAACCAGCGCCAAGATTATATGCAAAACTGAGCAGTGCTCCGCGCTTGCCGTCACTCATTTCATTCCAATGTGGTATTTTACGCAATGCAGGAAGGAACTGATTTTTGCACTGACTAATGAGTAAATCGTCTGCTTCCTGTTGAGTGATTTGGTCTCCGAGTTTAAATGCTGATCCATCTTTCTTTCTTGTGGACCCCCAACCGATGGTGATTGGAAGTCCCCCTGAAAGAGGGTCAGGATACGCTTTAAGGTGGCATCCTTCAAACTCCTTGATCAACTTAATACCCATCATAGGTACATCATCACCGCCTGCTACAGGTGCTGCTGCAGCGGGAGCAGATGCCGTTGCAGCACTAGTCTTTTTTCCTCTGTAGATGTCTGCCCAATCTACGTTGTCCTCAAGGAACTTTACGGGTAGGTTATCCTCTAACCATTGAACTGCTTTGACATGGTTAGGGTTCTTCTCGTCGTAATACTTAAAGAAGTTGTGTAAATCGATTCTTGCCATTAGTTTTCTCCTCAGTCGAAAATTCTACCCCAACCATCGTTGCCACCAGGGCACCAGCGATGCTTGAGAACTGCTTTTGTGTAAATGGTCTTCTTACCATTCGTCACTGGACCAGTGTAATTGTCATTCAACGAACCATATGGATCATTGACATAGTATCCCTTGCCATCAGGTGTCTTACCGATGACTACACACATGTGCCCACCAGTAGGATTAGATAAAGAGCCGCGGTGGAGAATGCCAATAACAACGGGTTTACCTCTATCAAGGCTCTTATCAATGTCAGCAAAAGAAAGATTATAGCTAAAGTGTGACTTAATGCCATAACCTGCAAGAACCTTCGTCTGCACCGAATGGTCAGTCGTGTCGCCAATCGCAAATACTTTTTTGACGTACTCATCATCGCCTTTGATGCTTCCTGGCTTGAGGAACGCAAGACACATAGCACACGATGAAGAGTTGCAAGTTCTATGTGCATCTCTATAGTTGTCTACTTGGTTAAAGTATGGAACTGCGAGAACTTCTGGAGTGGGTGGTTTTGTTCTAAAAATACCAATCCAGTCAGATTCCGAGTCATCCATAAACTCAGCAGGTAGGTTATCCTCTAACCATTGAACTGCTGCTACATGATTCGCGTTACCATCATCATAATACTTAAAAAAGTTATGAAGATCTAGGGTCATTTTTCTCTCCGAATAAGCTAATGAAATACTCTGCGTCTATAACTGCTAATGGTTTTTTGCCATTCTTTTTAATTACAACGAGAGGTTCATAGTCACCAGAGTTAGTTGATGCTTGTTCATAAGCATCCCATATATTTAGTTTTTCCACATTCTTGCATTCGATGCTATGTGGAAACTTTACCCTCGCTGCTCTTGCCATAATTAGGTCTTCCCCACCCGCTCCCATAGATCTTGATTCAATATCTTCTGGATGGATGTTGAGACACTCTACAAGTTTATCTCTAACCCACTGTTGTAGTCTTCTTCCTTTCGCTTTCGCAGATTGTGGGCGCATAGAATTCATAGTAATACTTAAAGTATATAGTATGTTCTCTGAACCCCGACAAAGGTTATTTTACAGAAAAAAAGAAGGGGAGTCAAGCCCCCCTTACTTATTTTGGATAAGCATTATGCAAACCCCAATTTATGAATATTGATATAAGGCTAAAAATACAAAGCGTGTAAAACAATAGAGATGATCGTTCCATTACATTCCTCCATTTCTAAATCCTATGATGTAACCTATGATAAGACCACACATGAATGATACAAACATGTAAAGTATGTGAGATACAAATGCTATGAAAATTAACCAGTCAGAGTTCGTCATCATCTTCATCCTCGTATGTTGATGGTTCTTCAAACAACTCTGCCATTTTAAGCTGCGAAACCAAGTTCCGCAGCTCTTCCATGTCATCTTCGCTAAGAATTGTCATTTATCTTTAAGTAATTCTTCTATTCTCTTACGCATGTTTGTGCTATCTTGCTTGAGATAATCGCGCAAGGAATAACCACGTTGCCCTCGTATGATGCATGTTCCTTGATAGAACATTGTGGCAGCAAATACTAGTAGGAAAACAATTCCAATTATTTCAGGGTAATGTTGAGCCATGGTAGAACAGGTGGTATTACTCCAACGAGTCTAAGCAGACCCTCAGCAAAAAGTGCAAGAACAACCCAACCAACACACATTGAGATAATCGAAGCATTACGATTGTGTCTTCGTATTGCAGCATCGATCATCTCCTTACATTCTTTTTTTGTTACTAATCTGTCTGGTTCTATCTGATCCATTCTGTGTGGCATTAAAGTTTGAATCCACTAAACGTATCCTTTTTAACGTCTTGTTTGATTCCACCAACAACATAGGATTCTACCTCAGTTTCCTGAGGTGCAACTTGCAGACCTTTGGATGAGATCCAATGTTGCGTCCAAGGTAGGGGATTATTATTTGCTGGAATATCATACTGTGGTTTAATACCAATTGCCTTCATTCTACGATTAGCAATCCACTCAACATATTGACATAGTAACTTATCATTTAGACCAATCATAGATCCATCTTTAAACAAATAATCTGCCCAACGCTTTTCTTCATTTACAGCACGATCGAACATAGAGATTACCCATTCTTCTTCTTCCTGAGCAATCTTTTTCATTTCTGGGTCGTCCCCTTCTTTCCATTTGTTAAGGATGTTTTGAGTAATTGCAAGATGCTGGTTTTCGTCTCGTGCGATGAGAGAGATAATTTTAGCGGATCCTTCCATAAGTTTGAGTTCACCAAATGCAAACGAGCAAGCGAACGAGACATAAAACCTGATGCCTTCGAGAATATTGACATTGGCAATTGCTCTGTAGAGTTTTCTTTTGAGATCATAACGACTTTCTTTTGCTTGGTCTACACCTTCTTGAGCGAAGATCCATTCTGTACTAGTTCCATATCTTTGGGCACTGTTAATAAAATCATCATAAGACTCAGTTACACTAGTAGAGCGTTCTACAATTTTCTCGTCATCGAGGATCTTATCAAATACTTCTGAAGGATTTGAATATACATTCTTAATAATATAAGTATAAGAGCGACTATGGATCATCTCCATAAATCCCCAGACTTCCATACATGCCTCAAGTTCTGGTAAAGAACAATAAGGAATGAATGCCATTCCAGGACCACGACCTTGTACGGAATCCAACATAATTTGATACTTCAAGTTGGATGTATAGATATGCTTTTGCTCAGGTCTCAAGGTCTGATAATCACCACGATCCTTTTGTAAGGAGACTTCTTCAGGTCTCCAGAAGTAACCTAATTGTTGCGTTGTTAGTTTATCAAAGACGGGATATTTATAACTATCATAACGCTGAATTCCTAATGGTTGACCAAAAAACATTGGTTGTTTTTTGGTATCGACTGGTTTGGTATTAAAAACCGTCATTCCCTCTAGGGTTTTGGTTGATTCTGAATTAGTCTTAAATTTTACAGGATTCACAGTCTTCTTCTCCTAGTGTTTCGAATTCCTCAAGTAAAGCATCTAACGTTGTTTTTGAGTTGTTTGGTTCTACCTCATCATTTTTGCTATCGTAGGTGTTTTGATAATAAGAAGTCTTCCAACCATATTTGTATGTAGTTAAAAGATCATTTGCCATTACAGAAACTGGTACTTCGTTGTCTGGGTAGTTTTCTGGATTATAACTCCAGTTGCCACTGATTGCCTGGTCAAAGAACTTCTGCATTACAGAAACAACTTTAATATAACCACTGTTATCAGACATATCCCAAAGAAGAGTATAATTGTTCTTGAGACTATTATACTGTGGAACAATCTGCTTGAGAGGTCCTTTTTTGGATTTCTTAACGGACAAGTAATCTCTAGGTGGTTCGATTCCATTGGTTGCGTTTGACACAACGGAACTGCTCTCCGAAGGCATCTGTGCGGACAACGTGCTGTGTCGTAGTCCGTGGTCCAGGATATCTTGTCTAAGAGTCTCCCAATCATAGTTGAGGGTATTAGGTACAATTTCGTCTACGTCTTTTTTATATGTATCGATTGGAAGGATACCTTGAGAATATTTTGTGCGATCAAAGTAACCACACTTGCCCTTTTCCTTGGCAAGTTGATTAGATGCCCTAAGAAGATAATACTGGAATGCTTCTGTGAGATCGTGGACTAGTTGCCACGCTCTAGAATCATTATAGTGCTCCCCATGCTTGGCGAGATAGTGTGCAAGACCGATGTACCCAATGCCCAGTGAGCGGCGATTCTTGGTGCCAATTTCAGCAGCATCGACTGGATACTCCTGATAGTCAATAAGTTCGTCCAGACCCCTCACAGCGAGGTCACAGAGTTCTTCTAGGTCATGTAGATGACGAATCTTACCAACGTTGATCGCAGAGAGGATACAGAGGGCAATTTCGCCGCTAGGATCGTCTATATGCTGTAGTGGTTTGGTCGGTAGTGTAATCTCCTGGCATAGATTACTCATCTCAACTTTATCTAAGAAAGAACTATGAGTATTGCAGTGGTCAATGTTCATGATATAAACACGCCCTGTCTCTGCTCTCTCTTTCAGGAGGTCCAGAATGAGTTTCTGAGCACCGATAGTTTTTCTTGGAATAGTTGTATCTCGTTCATAAGATACATATAACTCGTCAAATCGATCAGTGCCAAAAGCATCATACAGACCAGGAACATCGTGGGGAGAGAATAGGGTGATCTCTCCATCTTGGATGAATCGTTCATAGAAGAGTTTGCTGATTTGGATTGAGTAATCTAATTTACGGACACGGTTATCTTCAGTGCCTTTGTTATTCTTCAGAACAATAATGTCCTCTATTTCTTGGTGCCAGATCGGGAAGTGTACAGTTGCGCTTCCACCTCTGATGCCATTTTGTGTGCAGCAACGGACAGTTGCCTCAAACTTTTTGAGGAAAGGGACAACACCCGTGTGTTGAACTTCTCCGCCTCTGATCTTACTGTTGATGCCACGGATGCGACCCGCGTTGATACCGATGCCTGCCCTTTGTGCAACATAGCGACCAATAGCCATGTCGCTGCTAAAGATACTATCGAGGGTGTCATCAACATCAACGAGAACACAACTCGCAAACTGACGGAGAGGCGTTCGCACTCCCGCCATGATGGGAGTTGGAATGTTGATTTTGTGTGTTGAGATTGCATTGTAATATTTGTGGACGTAGTTTAGTCGAACCTCTTTAGGATATCTAGCAAACATCGTCAAAGCAATCATCATGTACATAAATTGCGGTGTTTCATATACCTTTCCGTTGCTTCTATCTTGCACAAGGTACTTGTCAACGACCTGACGTAGACCTGCATAAGTGAATAGCATGTCACGCTCGTGATCAATATAACTAGAAACTTTGGTAAGTTCTTCGACAGTGTAGTATTGGTAAATTTCATTATCGTAAATATTATTCTTTACGCAAATATCAATATGATCAACTAGGTTTGGAAGTTCTCGTTGTCTGCCATAAAGACTCTTTCTAGTTGCAAAGAGGAGGAGTCGTGCAGCAACGAACTGATAGTTAGGATGCTCCAGAGTGATAAGGTCACTGGCGCTACGAATAAGGATTTCCTGAATTTCTGCAGTTGTGATACCATCATAAAATTGAATCCCCGATTGAATTTCTACTTGCGATGCGGAGACCCCTGCTAATCCATCACATGCTGCATCAACCATCACATGTATTTTTTCGAGATCAATTTGCTCAATTGATCCATTGCGCTTCTTTACTTTTAATCCGTTGGTCATACTTTCTTCCAATTGTTAAACTTGATTTTTGCTTCTAAACCTGAGTATGTATTTGATTTTAACACATCCATAACATTAAGTCCAGCAAGGACCATATCGTTAATGTCCTTTTCTCTTATGTTAGTTGGCCAGATGACGATTCGTTCTCCTCTATCAATGGCAGAGGCATAACGGGCAACGATCTGGGCGTTTCTGGGCTCGTTATCATAGACCCACACAGGATTGCCAATCCCCCACTTAGCAATATCACCATCAGCTCCACACATAGCAACCGAGTTTGAAACGAACGTGGAATCAAATGGTCCTTCTGTAACATAAACTTCTTCATTGACATTGATTTTATCTAATCCATAAATTTTTGGTGATTCATCATTAAGCATGACGGTGAGATATTTAGGTTGGATATGACTACCCAACGCTCTGCCCTGAAAACCTATCAATCGAGATTGATAGTACAAGGGTATGATAATTCTAGCATGATCATTTTTAGTATCTGGAAACGTTTGTTTGTATTGGTTAACAAATGCTTTAAAGGTTTTGGTGTAATAGAAGTCATTGGGGTTTAACTTTCGTCTAACCAAATAGTTTCTTGCCTCATCAACAGTTGACGCTAATGGAATTTTCAACTTTTCAACAATTTCAGTTTTAGTGAAAATTGGTTTTTCAAATCGAAACTCTGGTTCTTTGACTACAAAGTTTTTTCCAGTATGACCATTCTTAAACTTCTCCATAGCAAACTGCTTATGTAGCGTCACGTCGAAATCTTTTAAAAAATTAGAAAACGACATACTAGCACCACAGTTGTGGCACTTAAAGTTTGTATTGGTCTTTACAGCGTAAATATATCCTCTAGCAACATTCTTCCTCTTTTGCGAATCCCCGCAGAGAGGGCATCTGAAATTATATAAATCAGATTTCTTTTGTGAGAATTTTTGTAGTCTTGATGAAATTAAACCAATGTACTTTTTATCAACAAGATCCATTATGAAAGACTAGTTTGGTCTTTCTATTCTAGCAGCTGGTTGGGGAGGAGTCAAGAAATTGGCGAAAATTGTTGGCGCTTGCAAAATAGTAATCGCACAGGCTGCTATGCCAAATGCAATCCATCTAAATCTTGATAGTTCATTTACACGCTTTTCTACCGTATCAATCTTATCTTCTACCTTTTCAATTAACTTCATGATAGCAAGGTCATTCTCATCACTTTTATCTAAACGACTTTCATGGCGCTCTAGAACAATAGCGACTCTATTGCTGTTCTCGCTAATAGTAGCAACTGCTCGCTCAAGTTTGTCGAGCATTTCTTTTGATAGGTCTTCATAGATATCAAGCTTACTTTCAAGGACCGCTAGTTTACCAAGACCGAATGCCATTTTACTTTTTTAGGTTATCCAACCAACGTTTACGTGATTTTTTACCAAAGTAGATTCTCTTTTTTACTGGTGGAGAATCAGGAGGAAACCCAGCAATATTTCCTGCCGATACACTAGTCGTAGGAGCTGCTGCTCCATACATCTCTCTAAAATATTTTCTGATCTTCTCGATTCTTTCTTCCATTAGACTAATTGTAACTGCTTTAAACAATAATCATCTGGTTCAATGTCATGCACCATTGTATGTGGATACTCTGGTATTCTTCCTAAGAAGACTAAAAAACTTTTTATAGATGACCACAATTCTGGTTCTAACTTGTAAAACAAAAGAGGAACTGTGGCTTCACCAAATACATTAAACAGTATAATTAAGTGATTGATAATCAAATGTGTTTTCAAAACTCCAGTATTCATATATCTTTTAAGGAGTCTTTTGACGTACTTAAATCTTTTTAAGTCTTCGTCAAAATCCTCCTTAGTCACAGCCTGGGGATTGTCATAATATTTAATAGCAAAGAGAAGGTAATTATCCTCATTCAACTCATTAAATTTCATATGTTACTTATGGTGTATAATTTAGTTGGTCGTTACACCAAGTCTTGCGCCAGTGGAGAATACGTTTCTAGCACCAGTAGATGCAATGCGTACACGATAGTAGTATCCATTATTAGCAGTGTTGGTATTTGCGATGCTAACTGTCGAGCTTGTAGCACCACCAATATTGCTATAAGTAGATCCACTATTCGTAGATCTCTGCCACTGATAAGTGAGTGATCCACCCGCAGGAGAAGTAGCGGCAGTTACACTGAAGGTCGCTGTAGTTCCTACACCAACAGTTTGAGAGGATGGTTGTGCGCTAATAACAATCTTAAGATCCTGAAGTACAGTATCGTCAGCAGCGTCACCAGCAGCGGCGTAAGATGCGGTGCCAGTGCTAATACCAGACATTGCAACTAGAGTTTCAGTCTTAACTCTTAGGGCACCAGAAGCATCAACATATGTTTTAATACCAACCCATCCAGCGTGAGTTAAAGCATATTGAGTGCCAGAGTTTGCAGGAACTTCAATATTTCCGTCTGCACCATAAATATCATTTGCTCCATAGTTAGAATCATGGAGTGTATATTTTGGTTTTTGAGAGATAGTATAATTTTGACCAGAAATTGCTTCACCATTTAGGAATTGTGTTGAAGCAATTGAAATTAAAGTTTGAGAAGTGATTGCAGAGATTACTGCTTCTCCGTATGTTTTTCCTGCTCCGATTGAAATTACATCTCCTACTTTAGCGGCTCCAAAAGATGAACCCGTGCCAGTGATAGTTTTTGCACCGTAGTTTACGGCAACTGTCCCAGGAGAGTAAATATCATCTGATTTTCCCCAGAGTGCCATTGAATTTACCCTTTTTAAAATTGTTCTAAGATTATTTATAAAAATAGAAAAAGAGACCTCCACAAAGGAAGTCTCTTTTAATTAAGAACTTCAACCTTGTGCCTCTTGCTCTTTGAAGAGAAGAACCCTAACAGTTGCGAGGATTTGATCATCGATACTGTTATCTGTTGATTTCACATATTTCTCAAGAAGAGAAATAACCAGATTCTTAACTGCTGGATGTGTAGCAATCTTTAGTAAGATTGGTTTTACTACAAGTACAACTGCGCTTAGTGCCATGGTAGTTACCTAGAATCCAACAATATTTATAATTACTTACCTTGAGCCGCTCTCATGTCGCGTCTTGCTCTCATAACATCATCTCTACTAATTGCTCCCTTTGTCCATGGATCATCGGCAACATCCTTTACAGAAGCTAGACGCTTAGGTGCTTCTGCTGGTTTTGCTGCTGGTGTATTACCACCATACTTAACAGTAGATGGTTTTGATGATGGTTTGTAAACAACTTTAGCTCCACCAACTCTTGGTTTTGCTTTAGCAACAGACTTAGCAGTAGTTGATGCAATTTGCTTATCTACAAATTTACCAGCTGCTCTTAATAACTTACCACCAACTTTACCTGCAATTTTTCCAAGCACTTCATCAATTTGCTCAACTTCCTCAGTCGTAAGTTTTTTCTTTTTTGGTTTTGAATGAGATGAACCACATGAACCTTCATCAACTAAATCACCTTCTGGTTCATAAGACATCTTAAGACCCATTGCTCTTGCTTTATTACGAGCCATTCTTGGGTCATCCTCTACCTTTTTTGGTTCTTCCTTTTCACATTCGCATGGAGTTTTTCCACAGCAATCGCATGGACCCGAAGGACCAGATTGTGGTTCGACTGGTCCTTTCTTTAGGTTCAGAACCATTACTGCTTCTTCAATACTTTCTGCAACTTTTCCGTAACGAGGATCGCCTGCAATTCTCTTATTAAGTCTCGTCTTTAATCCTTTGTCACGTCTTCTTACAAATTCAGCTTCCCCAACACCAGACTTAGCAATTGCATTTTTGAACTTGCGGGTTCTTTCTAGTGCCTGAAGATCACCTCTCAATTTAGCAACCAGTGCTTTATCACCCTTTGCTTCTGCCTCTTTAATTTTCTCACGTAGTTGTTCTCTTTTTTCTTCGAAGTCTGACTCATCAGATTCCTCAGAAATATCATATGACTCATATTGCTTGAGTTGTGCTTCTTTTTTCTTTTTCATTTTTTCAGCAGTTTCCTTTGCCTTACCAGCAAGAAACATACCGCCAGCAGCGATTCCACCAGCTGCTGCAGCTGCTAACTTTCCAGCAGCACTTTCATCAACCGCTTCTGGATCATACGAATCCTTCATTGCCATTTTTGTGGCAGTTGCATACATAACATCCTTTGCTCTAGCACCATAACGACCTTTCATATCAGCAAAGTTTTTCTTCATTCCTTTGACGATATCTTCTCTCTTATTTTTCTGAGAAGCGGTCATTGCTTCTTGAAACTCAGACATCGATTCAATCTCAGTTTCTTCATAAGCAATAACACTTTCACCAAGTTCTGGATTTATAACAACTTCATTCTTAATTCCTTTCTTAGGATTTACCTTAGGGTTATTGCTAGAGGAACCCATGATCTCAGCAATATTTTTGATCGAGTCATTGATTTCAAAAGACTCTTTCATTCTCGAACCAATCGCTTTACCGATTGCTTTTCTTCTATTTAAAAGGTACTTATCGGACTTATCATGGTCTCCATCATTATCGATGTCCTTATCTTCTCTACCAACTGGATCCAAAGTTTTGCCCGCTTTTACTGCTGCAGTCTGCGTACCCTTTTTTCTTTCACCTTCGTAAGGTGTTCCATAGTCAGTCATTTCAACAGAAGAAATATTTGGATTAGCACGAAGTTCACCAATCTTTGTACGATTAGCCATACGAACATATGACTTACCATTCTTATCAGTTACTCTTACTTGATATTTCGTATCTGTCATTTCTTCTCCAAAATATGGAGCACGTAGTTCAGCAAATGCATCGCTAAATGGATTTGCTGATTCCGCTTTAGTTTCCCCGCCACCAAAGAGCTTAGCTCTTACTGCCTTCTTTTCAACGTCACTCATTGACGTATTTGCCATATACTGAGAAAAGGCGCTCTCTAAAGGTATATCCTCTCTTCTTGCTCTATATCTAATATCATATACTGCCTGACGAATTTTCTTGTCAGAATTTCCTTCAGCAGAACCTTTTTGCTCAGCACCACCTTCAGCCTTAGGAGCTGCAGTTGGTTTGAATTTACGGGCAGGCAATTCCTCCGCAAGATATGGTTTTCTTAAATCAGAGAAAGCCTCTGAGAATGGGTTACTCATGGTAGAAATTTAGCAATTACTTTTTTTCCTATTGTTATTTATTCTTACAAAAGACTTAACTTTTTCCATAGGGGTAAGTTTTTGTAAATATGCTCTATATGAATCGGTGCCTACTTCATGAACTTCACTAATATCCTTAATCCAAGACTTAAACATCATACCCTCTTTAGTCAATGCAATGATATAATTTGTTCCTTGACGAATAATTTTACCGACCAATCCATTATTTAAATTTTCAATTAGATCTCCAACTCTATAGATCTTTCCAGATACAAAGTTTTCTCTAAGATTTTCATAATCAAACTTAGGAGCAATTTGCCAGAGAGCATATCCTTCTTCTATTCCCATATTTTTCCGAATAGTATTGTAAAGATTTTTTGCTTCTTTATTGCCAAGAGGTTTTGGAACTCCGCTCACAAATGTATCAAAGTCTCCTTCTGCAGCTGCCTTGCGAAGTTTGGATGCTGACATACCTTCAACCCCCTCAGAATCAGGGTCTCTGTCTCCAGCAGAAATAATATTGATCTTATCAAAGTTGTACAATTGACCATTGTATTTGTTTGCTAGATTTTCAAACTCTGCTTTTCTGTCTGCACCAACAACAATATTAACTTCACTATGACCAGAGTTATGTGCTGCCTTTAATACATCAAAAATGGTTTTCATTTTTGCGTCATATACAATATTGTTAGCGTGATCTGGAAACATAGCCTTCATATACTCAACCTTAGTTGCAGAATCCAAAGGATTCTTTTTAGCATCTTGTGAATGAGAAGGATATACTTTATATTCTCCAGTTCCTGCGGTGCTCTTTATTGCATTCAACAGTTTCTCATGACCGACAGTTGGCGGATTAAATCTTCCAAATCCAACAGTGATTGCACCCTTTGTCTTTTCTACTTCTGGATATGCTGGTGGTTGTTCTTGCGATGCTTGCGCTTGCTGTTGTGTATCATGTGGTTGATCATCACCAGCAACAGAATCCTTAGGTGCAGAAGGTTGATCTTCACCAGGACCTTTCTTACTACCGAAAAATTTAAGTTGACCTTTTACAGTTTTCGCTACTAATTTTCCAGTATTTAAATCATACCAGTCACCATGACCATTACCCTGCAATCCAAGACGCTTTGCTTGCATTGCAGCAGTACTAGTTGCTTCTTTTAGAAACTCAGAAAATTTCATTTCTTATCCCAGTTCTTTTCTACGTTAAAGTTGTTTTTGCTAAATTCCAATCGATCCACAAGTTTGATTGCCTTACCATTGCGGATTGCCACAAACCCCTCGGGAGTTGTAACTTTGTATCCATTACTGGTACGGATAAAAGTTCCCAGACTTTTTGCCTTTTCAAGTCTGCGAATCACAAAGTTTTTTGCTTCGATCAGATTAATGTAAGAAGCAACCGTCATATAGATGCTTCTTTTATGAGTCTGAATGAAGGCAAGACCACGATTCTTGATTTGTAAATATTTAGTCTTTGCCGCTTTCGTCTTCTTAGAATCTACCTCCTTTTGAAGGTAAGCAGAGTAGAACCTAGCAAAATCAGAAACTACTTTATTTGCATTAACAATTCTCTTGCCTTCTCTAACATAAGAATTGAAGAAAATTTTGAAGATGGAAGGCATGGCAATATCTCCATCATTCTTCATAGCATCTAAAAAAGAAGATGCTTGCTTAAGAGAACCACGAGCACGATTGATAAGGGCACTAAACCTCATTCGATCGAGCGCATTAAACCTAGAAGAACCAACGGGATCAGTAAAATTCGCAGAGGCAACAAAAACATCGGGAGTCTTTTGCAGTTTTGAAATGTCAACTCCAAACTGCGCTGCCATCTCAGCAAGAGATTCGCCAACGTATTTGGTATGAAAAACGATACCGACTTTAGCAGCAGAAATTTTCGAACACAGTTGAGTGTTAAAAGGAACAGTATAAGTAATGGTATTAGGAGTAAAGCTAATAACTCGCTCTCCATTGATATGTAAGATCTTCTTGTCATCCGTGAACAACAAGTCACCTTGGATAACACCTTTGATACCAAGTTGGGGTAGATTTTGCAAACATGCCTTGAGTTTCTGGGCAAGTTGACCGCTATAGTATTGATCGATGATTTCATCGGTGTAACATACTTTGGGATTGGTTTTGTTAAACACCGACTTTGTACCTACAAAGAACTTGCCGTTGCTGGGATCAACACCACAAATAATAGCGGGCGCACCGTCCCACTTTGTAGTGATCTCAACTTCACTTGTACGCTGATGCAAAAAGTTACCAAGTTGCTCAAGGTACTCAATTACATCTTTGCCTCCCTCGGACCCTCGATTGAGGATCTCGTCTTCAAGGTGCTCAAGGTGAGTGTTTTTCATAGCATCATTATACCCCCAAAACATCGGTCTGCGGCTGTTGAGTGGACACTCTATATAGTGTCACACATACTCTTTTACTGTTCTTCCTCCAAGTGGATTGATAGTTATTCTAGCACTTTTTATTCCATGGTCACTTCTGTCTCCCTTATATACGGCAAGAAATATAGGTTCATAACCACCCGCTAAAGGAGCACCATTAACATCCTCATGCACAGATGCAGTTACTTTATAGAATCCTCCGCTTTTTACAAGTTTTAATTGCCCCTGTAAAGTTACATCTACATTATTGATTCCTGGAGGACCAGGAAAAGCAGAACCATAAACTGCCATCTTTTGCAACTTTGAACTCTTTATCTTTCTACCAACTGTTGTTGCTGGTGGCATACCATCTGGGTACATTTCTTTCAACGTTGCAATAAATGCTTGAGTTTCTGGGTGAGCAAAGATATTTGGTTCTACGCGCTGAGATGTTCCTGCCCATTGTTGAAATCCTCTTGGGTTTGTTCCATCCTTATGAGACATATGCCCAACTGCTTGCCCTGCGGCATTAACAAAACTAAAGTCTGATTTAGGAGTTCCTGGAGTGCTTCTACAGGAAACTACATCATATACATTCTTCCCAACCTTAACTCTAACTGTATCCGATCCAAGTTTAGCTTTTATCTTTTCAAGTTGCTCATTCAAACTTGTAACTTCAGCATCTTCTGCTGCTGTAGTTTTTTGTGTTCTCCCAGAGAATTCAGAATCCTTATAAAGATCTGTCAACTTGACAGTTCCCTTTGGAGACATAGTGGGCAATAGAATACTCTGCCCCTGCTTCAATTTCTCCAGATCTTTAATTGTTTTAACTTCTTTTAATACAGACTTATCAATCTTTACAGTTTTACCATTCTGATTTGAAAGCGTAAATGGCTTACCAGATCGTATCCTAATAACAAATAAACTGAAATTATTTCTTTTGCTTAATTCTGCTGGAGATAAACTAGCCATGTTAAAGACTACTTTTAGAAATATTTAGAATAAAAAAGGGGGCGATTGCCCCCTTGGAGATTTGGCGTTTGCTTATCAGAGAATTGAATTGATATGATCAATGATTTCGTTTCTCCAATCTTCGCTGATGTGATGTGCCATGGTGTATGCAGAATCGTAAGAATCGGCAAAACCTTCACTGATTAGATAACCAGCAATCCAGATTGCTTCTGATTTTGTTGATGCAGCTTCTTCTTTCTTTTTCTTTGCTCTCTCCTCATCTCTCTTTTGTGCTGCCTCAAGATCCTTCTTTACGGATTCCTTATCAATTTCACCAGGACCTTCTGGACCACCCATTTCCGCCCCTTGGCGTTGCTTAGAACTTTGCTGCATTTTCTTGATATCTTCAATATCTTTCTTAAGGGATGGTCTTTCTTCCTTATCCTTTAGTTTTTCAGCAAGTTTTGGATTTGCCTTTGCCCAGGTTTCCATATCCTTTTTCTTATCACCAGTCTGCTTGACTTCTGGTTTTGATGGAGCAGGAGCGGAACCACCGCCACCACCACCGCCAGCGCCAGCGCCACCACCACCGCCGCCGCCTCCAGCAGAAGGCGCAGGCTTCTTAGGCTCATCCTTCTTCTTATCTCCTGCCATCAGCTTTCTAGCTCCTTGAGAACCTGCCTCAAATGCCGCACCACCTGCAGCAAGTTTAACGCCAGACTTCGCAAGGTCTTTTACCTTAGCGCCCATCCCAGGTTTTGCTGGAGCTTTAGCAAGTTGACCGCCTGCAGGAGGAAGTGCTTTCTGCTTACCGTAACGAACTCTGGTTACTAGTTGCTGTGCTTTACCTTTAACTGCCTGGGCACCAGATTTAATAGCTTCGCCTGCTCTTCTAACAACTGCTTTTGCACCTTTCATTCCAAGTCTAGCAGTAGCTGCAATTGGTTTAGCACCTAACCTCAGCGCACCCATAGCTAAACGACCTAGTGGGTTTTCATGAAGTTGTCGCATCTGCTCTTCGATATACTCTTCAGTAGCAACAACGTTTTCGATCAACAGGGAATCATCAGAGATCGACTCATAAAGATCGGCAACTGTATCGCCATCAGTTTGTTCAAAATACTCAACTACTTCTTCTACTGTATAACCCTGAGAAAACAGAATATACGAAATGCTCTCTACAATATCAGTAGCGAGTTCAATTTCTTGCTCAGTTACTTCTTCTGTTACTTCTTCAATCTCTTCCGACAAAACTTGTTGCTGTTTTGCTTGAACTTCCATCCAAGCTTCATAGATTCCTGTGATACTCATTTTTCTACTTTTGGGGGGTTCTATAAGATTATTTATAAAAATACCTCCTATGTAGGAGGTAAATTTAAATTCTTATTATTTATCCTGTAGGATTTTATCAGTTATATCAGTAATTACTTCACGAATTTCAAATATACGATCTGGGGCAAACTCATATGAAAAGCGTTCTTGTTCTTTAATCAAAACCTCAAGGACATATTTTGCCTGAGTTTTAGATAGTTCAATGGAAATCACAAGTCTCCCTCCTTACGGTTTTCAGAAAAATGAACATCAAACTCTCCACCAGGATAACGTGCTTTAAGTTTATCAACATTCATCTCAAGCACTTCATCAAGAGAAATATTGAGACCAATACATGCTTGAGCAACATACCACATAATGTCACCTAGTTCACGCTTAAGATGAAACAGGTTTTCTTCATTAACAGGTTTACCTTGAAAGATAATCTTTTTGATAATTTCAGTAAACTCACCTGCTTCAGCAGACATACCTACAGCAGCAGTAAGGAGTCGCTCGGTAGGAAAGCCTTGATCATGAAGTTCTGAGAGTCGGTTTGTGAAAGGGTAATAACTTTGACTTTGGGGTGACGTAACTGCATCGACAAATTCAACATACTTAGCAGTGTCAACTCCAGTTCTGTTTTGGGTAGTAGTCGGTTGTTGTTCTTGGGGTTGTGGTTGTTCATCTCTCACCTGAAATCCAAAGTTAAGGGGATCGTTTCCGAGAGCAGTGGAAGAATAAGTAGGCATAATTTTTTAGATTTTGTTTAGATTATATACAAGTTTGGTTTGCTTGTCAATAGTTTAGAAGTTTAGAGAAGCAAACTTTTTGGAAAACTTACTTTCCGATTCATCATCATCGTCGAATCCGCTGTCTAGTATATCATGCTGGGCAGTCTGTTCGCAATCATAAAGACGCATCTTTGCTCGATCAATACCAACAATAAATCTTTTATTGATTGTCGGATCATTGTAGCGATTCTTCAACTGCTTCACCATGATTTGTCCCAACTGCTCCAACTCTTCAGTGCTAATAAGGGCAAACATAAGATCAGCAGTAGCAGGGAGACCAAAGGACTCGCTAGTATCAGTAAGTTCAACATCAGAATTACGATAACCTGAACGGGTGGTCTGAGTAGCGGAGACAATCGGGACATTAAATTCCACTGCGAGTCCCCTAAGTTCCTCAGCAATTGCCTTAATATAAGAATATGAATTGACAGAAAGGTTTGACTTATACCTGCTGGAAGCACATATATTAAGGTAATCAATGAAAATAATATCAGGTCTAAATGACTTCTTAAGTGAAAGTTCATTAAGAAGAGATCTGAAGTGTCCACTATGAGCACTCGCAGTAGGGTACTCTTTAATTATAAGATTACCTTGAGTCTTGCTGGCAAGTTTAGAAATCTTATTCTCAAACATTTGCTTGGGAAGATCTACGATCTCTTTGATACTTACATTCAGCAAATTCGAGTCAATACGTTCCGCAATCTTTTCTTCTGCCATTTCAAGTGTGATATAAAGAACGTTCTTACCTTGAAGAAGAACAGAAGAAGCAAAATGGCACATGAATAAAGACTTGCCAACACCAGTGCCTGCAAGAGCAATGTTGAGAGTTTTATTAGGAATACCGCCCTTTGTGATCTTGTTGAAGAATTCCAGATCAAAAGGAATTTTTGTTTCGGTTCTATGGTAACTTTCGAATCGTTCTTCATAATCTGCTAGGTAGTCATGACCAACATGACTATCAAAACAAACAGAAAGTGCTTCGGAAAGAATAGATGGGATTGCATCTTTGTTTTTTGTTTCTGAGTTTCCATCTGCCAGTTGGATAGATTCCATAAGGGCAAGATAGATTGCTCTATCTTTACACCACTTTTCAGTGGAATCAATTAACCATTGCAGTTCGACAGGATCTTCTGTAAAATCTCGGATAATAGAAGTAATTTTACTATGCTCATCACCAGTAATGTCTGAACGATTATCTAACTCGATTAATAGAATCTCTTTGCTTGGAAGTTTATTATACTTAGAGATGAATGAATGGATTTCTTCAAAAATAACCTTTTCATTTCTTTCATCAAAATATTCAAATTTTATAAAGGGAAATACCTTTCTGCTGTAATCTTCATTGATCAAAAAATTTCTAAGGATCGTAAGTTCAATCTTCTCCATTAAGTTCCTCGCCACCTCCATAACAATACTCGCTTCTTGCGATTACGTCAAGTTTTTGCATTACCTCATCAGTGAAATAAAGTTCTGGTTCTTTCAGAATTTGTTTGGCATAAATCTTTTTGCCATCGATTTCATAACGTCCCGCAACGTTCTTCCAAAGACCTCCAAGTTCTCCAAGTTCCAAGAGCCCATAATATCTGTCCAGTCCTCTTTCATCGTAGTACAAACGTACTTCAACATCTTTGTTCTCCCTACTTAAACGCGACTTATGAGCCTTTGCTTTGATAATGTTTCCAACGACTTCCGTTCCATCCTTTTCTTTCTTTTTGCTGAGATATATGATAGTAGAAGCGGCGTACTTAAGACCGCTACCACCACCCATCTCCTTAGTAGGAACGTAAGAACCGATGACATCGTAGGTATGATTCGTGACAATCATTGGAATGTTTGCTTGCCCCAACTTCAAAGTCAACATACGAAAAGCACCTTTGACCAGTTGTGATTTGGTCATGTCCCGAACTTGTTTATCGTTCAGTGCATCGGTAATTTCTTTCTCTGTTGAGAGCATACCCAAAGAGTCTAGCACAAACATACATGGCTTTCGATCTTCTACAGATTTTTTTAAGTATAGATCAACAGCTCGTAATGCTTTGCTGCGGAACTCTTCTATGGTTACAACATTAATAACTACAATTCTATCTAGGTCAATACCACGACTTTCTAAAAGAGATTTAGTGATAGCAGCCTCAGTGTCAAAGTAGAGACAGTAACCATCGGTATGAGTATCAAGAAAATTCTTAACCATGGCGAGAGAGAAAAAAGTTTTTCCAGTACTAGACTCTCCAGCAATAGCAGTAATCTTATTCCCAGATACACCACCAAATACACTACCTGAGACCAGTGCATTAAAAATGTATGAACCCGTGTCAACATAAGTTTCACTCTCGTCTATATCAGAAGCAAGTTTGGTATACTCGTCACCAATCTCCTTTACAATGTCTTTCAAAAAATCCATCAATTCCACCTCAAAGTTTTCAGATATTCTAGCACATTTTGCCGAACATCCATCAACTCATGATAGCATTTTTGGTCATGAGCTTGCTGTCTTAGGTCTGGATCTGGTTTAATTACAGACTCAATGAATAAGTCCAATCCCCTATTCCACTTGTCTTTTTTTGTTTCGTCGTCCATGTTCATACAAAAAATGCCTCCAAGGTGTTAGTTCTTTCGATGTTCCAGTTAATTGCGTCTAGAATAATTTTTAGTGGTTCAAGAAATGATTTTTCAAACTGCAAATCATAATCGATATATTTTGATAATCCCAATTCTTCAGGAAAGTCCTGAATAAAAGAGATCACATTTTCATGAATCGGATTAGGGCTCTTCAAGAAACAAAATTTGATTTTCTCACCATCATTGATAAGAGAATACTTGTTATCCAAATTATTCTTTCTTATGTAGTGGTTGAAGAGAAGTGACCCGCGAACATGAATCGGTGTCCTCTTTTGGTAAATATCAGAATTCGACCTGTACTTTTTGATGTTGTTTGCAGTTCTTGGGAATGAAATTTGTTCTGGAGTCAGGGTTTTAAATTGTTTCTTAGACTCTTCTATAAAGTCAATGACTCGATCTTCAGTTTCTTCCATAACCAACTTCAGAGCATCCTTAATCATCTTCCGACACGGTGCAGGTGTAGAAGATTTAATTGCTTCAATGCCCATCATTTTCAATTTTGGTTCGTTGTATTGTACTCCCTCACTGTTCCAAACGTTGAGAATGTAACGCTTCTTCGCAGTCCAGATACCACGATCAGCAATATTCTCACGCTTCATTTGCATCTTTTGTTCGTATGCGTTGACATATTGGGCAAGTTCTTGGTAACTCTTTTCAATATACGGTTCAATCTGAGATTGACATGCTTTATCGAGGAACGCAACGACCTTCTCCTTAGAAGGCAGATTATCACCAAATACGTTGCCCACGAGAGCATTAAGAGATAAGTAAATACTGTCAGTATCGGAAGCAATAACATAATCAACTCCATCAGTCTTTAAAAGTTTATTGAGATAACCATTCATCTTGTTCTCAATCCAACGGATAGAAACCTGACCAGACAAGGTGATTGCCTCAGCGTTTGCTAGTTTGTAATAACGGAAATACTGATTGCCGATAGCACCATAAGCAGAGTTAAGTTGAATCTTCCTCGCC
>Ga0129336_10000089_pt1 | contig 41612 bp, 34 predicted proteins | sample CPB6_02_DNA_FD_96878 | JGI IMG/M metagenome (GOLD analysis project Ga0129336, IMG submission 96878) | Freshwater to marine salinity gradient microbial communities from Chesapeake Bay, USA - CPBay_Sum_0.6_0.2_DNA | ecosystem: Environmental > Aquatic > Marine > Coastal | place: USA: Chesapeake...
GCGCCGCTATTCGGGCACCGGGCTGGGGCTGGCGCTGGTGCGCCGCCTGACAGAGCTGCACGCAGGCGCGCTGGCCATGAGCAGCCTGCCGGGCCAGGGCACGCGCATGATAGTGTGGCTGCCGCTGCTCGAAATCCCCAAGCTTGAGCTAGCCAAAGAGCAATTGCGGAAAAAGTTTGCCGGGCAATTGGTGTTGGTGGTGGAAGACGATGCACTGAGCCGAAACTTGATGCGTTTACTGTTGCAGCAGGCTGGCCTGAGAGTCGAGGCGGTGGACAGTGGCAGGGCTGCCGTGGAGCGGGTCAGGCAGCAGCAGTATGCGGCGGTGCTGATGGATGTGAACATGCCAGAGATGAGTGGCCTGGAGGCGACGTTGTCGATTCGCGAGATGGACGGCTGGCAGCAGCAGGTGCCGGTGCTGGCGATCACCGCTGATTCGTCAAACAGCATGCGCTGGGCCTGCACCGATGCGGGCATGAATGGTTTTCTCGCCAAGCCGGTGAAACCCACCCTGCTGCATGCGCACCTGACGGCGATGCTCGAACACGCTGAACAGGCCAGGTCTGATCTGCCATGGATTGACATCAATTTTTCACAGATCGGAAACAGCACGGGAGAGCCCTCACAGTCGTCCACCGACGAGTGTTACCCCGGGCTGGATCTATCGCAGGGCACTGAAATTTGGGGTCAGAAGGCGATGTGGGCAGAGAACCTGCGTCTGTTTGCCAGCGAGTATTCGGACTATCCCGTGCAGATGCGCCAGGCTGAGCCCGCGAGCCTGCGCAACTTGGCCCACAAGATCAAGGGGGCGGCCGCCAACCTGGCGCTGACCCAGGTGGCGCAAAGCGCTGGCAAGCTGGAGCAGAATCTGCGCAACGCAGTCCCGAGTGACGACGCGCTGCAGCAGCTGTGCGCCGATCTGCAGCAGGCGCTGGATTCGATCGCGCAATTTACGATCAGCCATTAAACTGTTGAGCCATGAGCGATCAAGTCAAACGAATATTGCTGATTGAAGACGATGCGGTGACGCGCAATCTGATTCGCAACGTGCTGGCCGAGGGCGACTACCAGGTGGTGGATGCGCCCGATTGCCACGCGGCTCGCCAGGCCATCGCCGGGCCGCAGGCCTTTGATTGCATTGTGCTGGATCGCGGCCTGCCCGATGGGGACGGGCTGGCGCTGTTGCGTGAGTTCAAACAGCAACCTGCGCTGCACGATGTGCCCATGGTGGTGCAGACTGTGCGCGGCCAGGACGATGAGGTGCGCGAGGGCATTGAGGCCGGCGCGCACTACTACTTGACCAAACCGCTGCAACGCGGCCTGTTGCGCGCCATCATCGACGCGGCGGTTGCCGGTGCGCGCGAGCTGCGCATCATTCGCGCCGAAATGCAGGCGGCCAGCAATGTGTTGAGCCTGCTGGACCGCGGGCAGTTTCACCTGCGAGACATCCAGCAGGCGCGCGCGCTGGCGCAGGCGCTGGCGCCACTGTGCGCACACGAAGCGCCTGAGAACGCCGCCCTGGTGCTGCAGGAGTTGCTGGTCAATGCGGTAGAGCACGGCAACCTGGAGATCAGCTACGCCGGCAAGAGCGAGCTAGTGTTGTCTGGGGCCATGCTCGATGAAATCGAGCGCCGCCTGCTAGACCCGGTGCTGGGCGCTCGCCAGGTGCAGATCAGCCTGATCCGCACGCCCGGCAAGGTGCAGGTGACCATTCAGGATCAGGGCAAGGGCTTTGAGTGGCAGGATTTCATGGAGCTCTCGCCCGATCGCGCCTTTGATCCCAACGGGCGCGGTATTTTCATCGCTCGCTCCAACGGGGCCGATAGCATCGACTACAGCGGCAGCGGCAACACCGTCACCGCCACCTGGCTCACCCCGCACTGAGCGGCCCACTGCGGCGTCTGGTTGGCCCTCTAGCTGGCCTTGATGGCCGCAGTCTTGATGACGTGGGGCCAGCAGATCAGAGGGTGGGAAAACCGGATCAGGACAATGCCCGCAACAGCCGATTCAGGCGAGTTTGCCGACGTTGTTCAGATTCGGCAAGTCAGATTGGGGCTGATCAGAGGCCAACACCTGCAGACGGCTCAAGACCTCTTCGGTTTTGCTCAAGTCGCCAAGGATCCAGCTGCGACGTGAACCCTGTTGCACAAACAGGGTGGGGGTGGCTATGATTTTGGCTTTGTCAGCTGCCTCGGTGTCCTTCGAAACATCCACAATCTTGAAGCTGTAGTCTGCTTCAAGGCCGCGGGCAAGCAGCTTTTTAAGGTTTGCAATTGCTTGCAAAGAGGCCAAGGAATCCGTAGTTACATACAGCGTAAGCGACCCAGCCTTACGTATGCGTTGCTTAGATCGCGCCAAAGATAGCTCGTCAGTACGGTCTATGCATTTGCCCCAATATAGTTATGTAACAAAACAATCTTTAGATTCATTATGAATATTTTAGAACACAATATACCAACTTGGGAAAAAGTGCAAATGAAAATGAACTGATTCGGATTGTTGCCAGGGGCCCATATCAGGGGGTGTCCAAGCTGGATGAATTGTACCCTGTAGGGTATTTTTTTGCAGAGGCCCAAATTCGACCCCCAGGGCCTTAAGCCGCGGTGCGCCAACGGCAGTTTCTAGATGCCTAGAATTTTTCTCGCTTTGGCCAGGGTAAGGTCTGAGGTTTCTGTCAAGCCCCGACCTGGTGTGACAAGCTCTGCGTATTGGTCCTAATAACTGGCTTTGATGGCGGTCATCAGATCCTGGATGAAGCGCTCTGGCACACCAGATCCGGAACCGGTCCAGGCGTATCGAACCTTGGCCATGGGACCGCTGCCGTAGGTGACCTGCTTGCGGTTGATTGGACCCAGCAGGATTCCGTGCGCGGCTTCCTCATAGTGCCGGATTTCAATGGGCTGGCCGCGAGATTTGAGCTCATCGGCCCAAGCCTGCGGCGTGATCACCATGTCTTGCGGATTGAACAGACTGCTGCATCGTTTTGAGGTGCCCGCCGCGGTCATGAAAAAGTCCACGTTGAAAGAGCAGGGGTCGGTTCGACTCAGCATCCAGTCGTCTGCGGTCTTGCCGCCGTAATTGTCGAGTTTGCCGTAGATCAGCCACAGCGGCACTTTTAGCTGGTCGGGAAGCCCCAGCCCCGAGGGGGACGCGCCTTCGGCAAACACCATGCGGACATGGGTGGGGTCTACCGTGGCGGCCAGATTCACTGCTACCGAGCCTCCGTTGGACAAGCCGTTGATAAAAATCCGAGTGGTGTCAATGCTGTTTTGTTTAGCCACCCACTGATAGGCAGTAAAGGCGGCCTTGTAGATCATGCGCTGGCGCGATTCATTGGTCACGCCGTTGACAAACAGCATGGAGCCACGGTATTTGAAGCCGTTGAGTTCATAGGCATCAAACAACAGGGTGGCCACACCCTGAGCGTTCATGCGCCGTGCCATTTCTTTCTCCGCCATTCCCGCGCCACCGCCGCCGTGCGCGATCAGCATCAGGGGCGGCTTGGTCCCCAGCTTGTCGGCAAAGAAGCTGGGCATGGACAGGTCAACCGACGAATGGCAGGGGTCAAATTCAGCCAGGGGGCCCTGAACGATGTGATAACTGGGCCGTATCTCAATCAGTTTGGCTACCTCAGGCGGTGCCGGGTTGCAGGCCTTGTTCTGGGCCAGGGCAGAACTAGCAAGCGGAAAAGAAATCGGCAGGCAGGCCAGCCAGCAAAGGATCTGAAGGAGATTTTTCATGGTTGAAATTCGGTGATAGCAAGAAAAAGGTTGCACTGGTGTAGCCAGGCCTGGGTGATGTTTGGTGAGGGCTGTTTGCTATCAATGGTCAGTTTCATTACTTATGCGGTCTAAGCTTTACATTTACTGACAGCTCCTTCGATGCCGGCGATGTCAATCTTGCGCATGGTCAACATGGCTTCAAAGGCGCGTTGGGCCACCAGTGGATCAGTGCTGGTGGTGTATTGAAGCAGGCGGCGCGGGGTAATCTGCCAGGAGAACCCCCAGCGATCCTTGCACCAGCCGCAGACACTTTCACTGCCGCCGTTGCCAACAATTGCGTCCCAATAGCGGTCTGTATCAGTTTGACTGTCAGTCAGGACGATGAAGCTGACGGCCTCATTCGGCTTGAAAATCGGCCCGCCATTGAGACCTAAAAACGGACGGCCCAGCACCGTAAATTCAACAGACAGTTCAATGCCCTGTTTGCCCCCGGGGTAGTCCGCAGGGGCTTTGTTGATTCGGTGGACATGACTGTTGGCAAAGGTGGCCGCATAGAACTCAGCCGCCTTAGTCGCCTCGCCATGATCGAACCAGACACATGTCAGCATCGATTCAGTTGAGAAGAAGTCAGGCGACATGGCTTGGGTGATGGATCAATCGAGTTGGATGATTCTAGGCATGGTGCTGATGCAGGCCAGCGCGCGCGAGGCCCGGCGCCAAGATAGGCTGTGGTCAAGTTTTAGCGTGCTTGAATGAATATGAGAACGGCAGCAACCCCGCTTAGGCCTGAGTGGCCGCTTGGAAGAGGGCATAAAACTCCTTTGACCATGCGCCTTCATGACTTAAGGCGGTTTGAACGCAGACGGTGCGCGAGAGACGGTCGATGATCACCCGCTGTCCATGCGCGCCGTTCATGACCATCCAGCTGCCGTCCTGGCGCGGATGCCAGAAAAAGTTTTTGTAGCCAGTGTCAGCGCGAGCGTTGCCCCATTTCACTTGCTGATCCTGAGGCCCCCAACTGGCGCAGTCATTGATCCATTTCTCGCTCACAATCTGGCGCTCCATCATGCGACCGTTTTGAGCCACCAACTGGCCCAGGCGGGACCAGTCGCGGGTGCGCGCAGCAAAGCCGACGCAGTTGTATTCCTTGCCTCTGGCGTCTGTGAGCCAAGTGGCAGCAGCTTCGGCCCCCATCGCTTGCCAAAGGTGCTTTTGCGCGAATTCGGCCAGAGAGAGACCGCTCACGCTGCGAATGACCATGCCAAGGGTCAATGGGCAAAGTTCGTTGTAATTAAAGCGGGCACCAGGTGCCTCCAGCCTTTCAGTCCACTGACGAACCACCTGCTCGACATCTGTGCCCACGGTGCGCCCTCGCCAGTCACCCAGCAGGGCTGGTACATCAATACGAATCGGATCGCGCTCGTGCACTACGTCGGCGCCGCTGGACATGTTGAGCAGGTGTCGCATCGGGATTTGGCCGTGCAGCGTACCCTGAAGTTGTTGGACATAGGCTTGCGGCACATCGTCCAGGCTGCGCACCAGTCCCAGGTCTAGGGCAATGCCAAAGAGCAACGAGGTCACACTTTTGGCCATTGACCAACTGGTCATGCGTTGGGTGCTGGTGCGACCCATGCGATATGCCTCATAGAGCACTTGGCCATCTCGGGCAATCAGCAGGCTGGTGACTGGCCACTGTGACAGGTAATCATCCGGTCCCCTTTGAGTGAAACCCCAGCGGTAACGCAGGTCTTTGGGGTTGTCACGCAGTGGCGAGGGATCACCCGCTGCTGCTATTGTGCGATGCTTGAACATCTGCTCAAAGCCACCCGAGAAATTGCCGGCCCGGTATTCGGTGTAGGCCTCCCATTTTGGAATCTGGCCTGCCGGGCCCCATCCCGATGGGTAGCCCATGCCAGCGCCCCATTTGTCAGCAGACCTGACAGTGGGGCTATGTAGTGAAAGACCAAGTGCCGGTAGGCCTGTCAACAGGCCTGATTTCAGAAATTTGCGTCGGTTTGTCACGGCGCAGAATCACTCAGATGAGTTGCTTGACAGAGCGCGACAAGATCACCTCGCCTTTGCCATAGGCCTCGTGCTGGACCTCGACTTTATTGAGTTCGTACAGGTAATTGACCATCATGCCTGCAGATTGTTGGAGGCCCTTGGCAGATCGGTCGGCGGCCCAATTGATTTGATGCAGGGTTGCGCCGTTGGAGAGATGGAAATTGGCGACCGAGTCCCCGCCTGCTGAATGGGTCCCGTATCGCAGGTAGGCGGCACACAGCAGCAGCATGGCATTTTTGTGGCTTGGGGTGCAGGAATCTGGATGCCACCCCTCTTTGAGCCGCTCTTTCCAGGTCCTGGTTTTTATCTTCAGGAGGCTGATGGCCTCATCAATGCGGTTGGAATGATTTTTGGGTAGCTCGATGCCTTGGAGCGGGCAGCCCTGGTCCAGCCATTTTGTAAAGCCCGGAATGGGAGAGAGCGTGCAGTAATTTTTCAGGGTTGGAATTTCTTGCTGCAGCTTGTTGGCCACTCGCTTGATCAAAAAATTGCCCAGGGAAACGCCCCGCAATCCCGGCTGGCAATTACTGATGGAGTAAAAGATCGCCGTCTTGTAAGACTTTTGCTCGCCAACGGGTGTTTTACGATCCAGCAGTTGATCAATATGCTGGGAAATTTCTGGTACCAGTGCCACCTCAACAAAAATCAGGGGTTCTTCGGGCAGCTGCGGATGAAAAAAAGCAAAGCAGCGACGGTCAGGTTGCAGGCGCCTGTGCAGGTCATCCCATCCGTCAATCGCATGAACAGCTTCATGCTGAATGATTTTCTCCAGCAGCTGCGCTGATGAATGCCAGGTAATTTCATGAAGCTCCAGGAAACCCGGGTTGAACCAGGAGCCCAGCAGATGCAGCATGTCCGAATCGATTGCTGACCATTCCTTGTTGTCCTTGATCAGGGGCAGGAGCTCACGCCGCATGTTGATGATGGCGGAGGTGCCGTTAGGCGCCCGGTTGATTCTGCGCAGCAACTCCTGGCGGCCAGGCTCTGTCACCTTGAACAACGCGATCAGGTGGGCCGCACTGGGATCCTGGGCATAGCTTTGCGCCTTGTGCAGTACCTCTTGTGGATCCGGGTTGAACTCCTCAGCCAGAAAATTGAAGAAGCCCTTTCGCTCCGATGCGCCCAGGCTCTCGTATTGCTCAATCAGCTTGATCGCAATGCTTTGCGCGTTGGCTTCCCCTTGGGCGCCCAGCAGGCGCCTGGCGGTCTGCTTGATCTGATTCAACAATCGAGCGCTGTTCAACTTTTCAAACATCTGTGCTGTTCCCTGGAATCTGTCGTTTGCAGTAAGTGGTGGCCTAAGCAATTCAGTGTAAACGCAAAGAAAATAGGTTAGCGACCACTGCGGGGCAAGCCCTTATGTCAAGGCAGGCCCGTTTGATCAGGATGCTGAAGACATCTGGGGTTTCTCGGTATGACTTGCTGATTTTTTATCGATCACACTGTTGTCTGATCTGGCCGTTGAGACTGTCAAATGATGGCCATGGAGACGTCACGGACCCAGCCGAGTTCGCGGACTTGGGGCTGAAATGACTGAAACAATCGGGGCAGCAGGGCAGGCCACAATTTTTGGAACGATTCACAAATACATACAAGTCATTTAGTTGAATTTTTGTGAAATCTCGTTATAGTTTCCAGGCTTGCGCCATCCAGCCAACCCCCCAGCTAGCGTCAAGTCTGTACACGTCAAAGTGGACTTCTCCGTTCTGCAAAAAACGTGCAATCAACTTGGTATAAACCTGCGGCAGGTTGCGCCCGATGGGCGCTGTGCACTCCGAACGATCTCTTCATCGCTGCCTGGCATTGGATCTTCGGGAATTTGTGTTAACCCGTTTGTATGAATGCGCCTGATTGGCCACACCTGAGGAATTGCAGATGTCTGTGAAATATTTGAAGAAGGCCAGCAAAACCGCCGAAACCGAAACAGCGACAGCACAAAAAGTTGTCACCGAGATGTTGGCAGATATTGACCAACGTGGCGAGCAAGCGGTTCGTGACTACGCCCTCAAGCTTGACAAGTGGAGCGGCGACATCGTGATGTCCGAGGCGGCGATTGCCCAGGCCATCAAGGATGTCCCGGACCATGTGAGGCGCGATATCGATTTCGCCTGCAAGCAGGTTTATGACTTTGCGGTGGCCCAGAAAAACAGTACCGAGAGTTTCCAGACCGAGTTGCACCCTGGGGTGATTGCCGGTCAGAAGGTCTTGCCGGTGAATGTGGTGGGTTGCTACGCGCCTTCGGGCCGCTACGCACACATTGCTTCGGCCTATATGACGGTGGCCACCGCCAAGGCGGCCGGTGTGAAAACCATCATCGCCTGTTCCAGCCCCTACCGTGGCGGTGGCATTCACCCCTATCTGCTGTACGCGTTCAAGGCCGCTGGCGCCGATGTGATCATGACGCTTGGTGGTGTGCAGGCCATTGCTGCCATGGCCAATGGCTTGTTCACAGGCAAGCCGGCCGATGTGGTGGTGGGGCCTGGCAACAAGTTTGTGGCCGAAGCCAAGCGCACCCTGTTCGGCAAGGTGGGTATCGATGTGTTTGCCGGCCCCTCAGAGGTGGCCGTGATCGCCGATGACAGTGCTGATGCGGCTATGGTCGCCAGTGATTTGGTCGGTCAGGCCGAGCATGGGCATGAGTCGCCAGCCTGGTTGTTTACGACCAGCGAGCCTCTGGCCAAAGAGGTGATGAGGCTGGTGCCGGAGCTGATTGAAAAGCTGCCCCCCATCGCGCGCGATGCAGCCGGTAGTGCTTGGCGCGACTACGGTGAAGTCATTGTGTGTGACACGCGTGAAGAGGTGGCTGCCATATCCGACAAATACGCCAGCGAGCACCTTGAGGTGCAGGCGCGAGACCTGGACTGGTGGCTTGAAACCCTGACCTGCTACGGCTCGCTGTTCTTGGGTGAGGAAACTACGGTGGCCTACGGCGACAAGGCCGCAGGTACGAACCATGTGTTACCGACCAAAGGCGCGGCACGTTATTCCGGCGGCTTATCGGTTCATAAGTTCATGAAGGTCCTGACCTGGCAGCGTATGACCCGTGAGGCCAGTCGCGACATCGGGCTGGTCACCGCACGCATCAGCCGGCTCGAAGGGATGGAAGCCCATGCCCGCACAGCCGATGACCGATTGGCCAAGTACTGTCCAGGTGAGAAGTTTGACCTGGGTGAAGCGGTGACCTTATAAGACTATCAACCCAAAGTTTGGCGCCATGAATTCCAGCAACGTTCTTGACCTGTTTTCCCTCAGCGGTAGAACGGCTGTGGTGACTGGAGGCAACTCTGGCATTGGTGAGGCCATGGCCACGGCCCTAGGCTTGGCAGGTGCGAAACCGATTCTGGTGGCCAGGCGGGCTTCTGAGTTGTCAGCCGCAGCCAGGCGCTTGTCTGAGCAGGGAATTGAATGCGCTACCTTCGCGGCTGACTTGGGACACACCCATGATTTGCCTGCTGTGGGGCAGGCCATCAACGCGCTGGGTGTGGTTGATATCCTGGTGAACGCGGCAGGAGTGAATTTGCGCCAGGGTTTTACGGCGGTGACGCCTGACGCCTGGGACCAACAGTTGGCGCTTCATCTGGCAGCGCCATTTTTTCTGACCCAGGCGCTAGCGCCCGGCATGGCGCAGCGTGGCTATGGACGAGTGATCAATATCGCCTCTTTGCAATCCACCCGCGCCTTTGCCAATAGCGCGCCTTACGGTGCCGGCAAAGGTGGCGTGGTCCAGTTGACGCGGGCTATCGCGCAGGAATGGTCGTCCAAAGGCATCACCTGCAATGCCATTGGCCCCGGATTTTTCCCGACGCCCCTGACCGAGCCGGTCTTCAACGACGACAACCTGCGGGAGGGGCATGCGCAAAAGACAGCCATCGGGCGCAACGGTCGATTGGATGATTTGTATGGTGTTACGGTGTTTCTCGCCAGCCCGGCCAGCGCTTACATCACGGGGCAAACCCTGATGGTCGATGGTGGCTACACCGCTCTATAGTCCTGATAAGGTTTGGATTGTTATGAAATCTCTGGTGTACACGCAGCCCAATGAAGTCCAGTTACTGGATCGCCCGGCCCCCGAGCTGCAAAGCGAGGAAGTTGTTTTGCGAATCGATGCCGCCGGCATCTGCGGCTCGGATATGCATGCCTACCACGGGCACGACCCGCGACGCAAGCCGGGCCTGGTGCTCGGGCATGAGTTTGCAGCAACGATCGAGTCCTCCGCCTCGTCCTTGTGGCAGGCTGGCCAGCGGGTGACCGGGAACCCCTTGATCACCTGTGGCCGCTGCAGCTACTGTTTGCAGGGGCGCGACAACCTGTGTTCCAACCGAACCATGGTGGGCATGAGCCGGCCCGGTGCTTTCGCGGAAAAAATGAGCATACCGGGCCGTTGCCTGATCGCCCTGCCCGACTCCATGAGTTCAATGGCTGGCGCCTTGACCGAGCCTGCCGCGACGGCTTTGCATGCCATCAACCTGTCCATGCGCTCGCTCGTGCGTCCTTTGCCGGAGTGCCGGGTGCTGGTCATTGGCGGTGGCGCGGTTGGCATGCTCGCCGCCTTGATGCTGCGCCACTATGGTGTGGATCAGCTTCATGTGGCTGAGGTCAATGAACTGCGTCGGGCTTCCTTGCAGCGTCACACCCAATGCGTTGCATTCGACCCGAGAGCGGAGCAAGTTCAGGAGAGCGCGTTTGATTACGTCATTGATGCCGTGGGCAGTGCGGTGACGAGAAAGTTGGCGCTGCATGCGGTGGCCCCGGGGTCGGTGGTGATGCACATCGGGCTGCAGGATTGGGCCAGCGAAATCGATATGCGAAAACTAACCCTGGCCGAGATCACCCTGCTTGGTACCTACACCTACAGCATGGCTGACCTTCAGGCCACGGTGAAGGCCTTGTCACGTGGCGTGTTTGGCGATTTGAGCTGGGTGGAGCGACGACCCCTGGCGGACGGGGCCCAAGCCTTCTCTGACCTGCATCACGGACGCACAGCGTCAGCAAAGATTGTGTTGGAACCAGCGCTTTGAGCGCGTCGTAACGAAGGAAGGAGGCTAACGGTAAACACCTGTTAAGTTGTTTGATTCCATGAACCTTGGGGCGAATTGCCTCAAATTGATAAACCAAGGAGATAGAGAAGATGAAACAAGTCGTACGTAAACTTGGCGCAGTGTTGGCTTGCGCCAGCATTTTTGCCCTGGCAGCCCCCACAGCTGCTGTAGCGTCGGATCCAAAGATCAAGATTCGCATTCAGTCGGTGATCCCAACTACCGCTGACGAAATCACCATGCTCAAAGACTTTGCATCGGATGTGGCCGCGCTGACTGACAACACCATCACCATGGAGGTGTTGCCAGCGGGTGCCGTGGTCGCCGTTGCCGATACCCTTGATGCGGTTGACAAAGGGCTGATTGAAGGTGGTTTTGCCTGGACGCATTACTGGTCAGGCAAGCATCCAGCAGCCACTTTGTTTGGTTCGCCGGCGGCAGGTTCGGGGGTCGGTTTGGACAATCTGGCCTGGCTGTCCTGGTACCAGTATGGTGGTGGTCAGGCTCTGTATGACCAGCTCTGGAAAGAGATGAAGATGAACGTCAAGGGCATCATGCTTCAGCCCGTCGGCCCGGAAGCTCTGGGTTGGTTCAAGGAGCCCATCAATAGCATGGCTGATTTCCGCAAACTGCGCTTTCGCACACCTCCGGGCATCCCAGGCCAGATCTACAAGGACATCGGCGTAGCCTCGGTGGCCATGGGCGGTGGCGATATTCTTCCGGCCCTGCAAAAAGGGGTGATTGACGCTGCTGAATGGTGCTGCCCCAAGCCTGACATGACTTTTGGTTTCCAGAAGGCGCTCAAGCATTACTACCTGCAGGGCTTGCACCAGAACGTGGTGAACGCAGACCTCTACATCAATGGCGATGTCTGGAAGAAGATGAGTGAGCGGCAACGCAAGGCAATCGAAGTTGCCGGTAATGCAGCCTTGATGAAAGCGCACAGTTACCGTATTTTGGAAAACGGCAAGGCCTTGCACGAGCTGACCACCAAGTACGGCGTTAAGTTGCATGACACGCCTGCTGACTACTTCAAGGAGTACGGTGCAGCTGCAATGAAGGCTTTCGAGAAGAACGCGGCCGAAAACGCATTTTTCAAGAAAGTCTGGGAAAGTCAGCGTTCCTTTGCCGCCATGGCAATTCCCTATTGGGCTGGTTCGCAGAAGTCCAACGCGGGTATTACCGGCGCTTACGCGGACGTTCTGGCCAAGCAAAAGAAATAAGTCTTCTTTTTTTTTCCTGCTTGATTTTTGAACCAGAGGCAGGCCTGCCCCTAAACAGGGTGGGCCTGATCGAATATGACAGAAGAAATTGACGTCCGATCGGACGAAATGATCGCGTCGCGTCGTGGTGATGGCGATGCGTTGCCAGCAGACATGCCTGCATGGATGCAAAAATGGATTCGAACCATCGACACCATCAGCGTACGTTTTGGCGCGTTGCTTTCCTGGTTGACGATCCCCTTGATGCTGTCCATGGTCTATGAGGTGGTGGCTCGATACGTGTTCACCGCTCCCACGGTATGGGCTTACGACATTTCCCGCATGCTTTTTGGCGCGATGTTCATGCTCGGTGCGGGTTACGCGCTGCAAAAAGGCGTACACATACGTTCGGATTTTTTGTATCGGAATTGGACGGTGAAGACTCAGTCCCTGATCGATATCACCATGTATGTGTTTTTGTTCCTTCCTGCGATGTTGGTGTTTTTTTGGGTCTCGGCTGATTGGGCTTGGACTTCTGTGGTCCGCGCCGAGCGTGGCATGGAAACCGCGTGGATGCCTTATCTGGGGCCGATCAAGATGGCTGTGCCAGTCGCCATTGTGTTTCTGACCCTGCAGGGCATTTCTGAACTTCTGAAATCAATTTACGCGTACACACGCGGAGAATGGGCTTGAACATGTCCCCGGAAATCATTGGTCTTTTCATGATCCTGGCCATGTTGGTCGGCATCTTCATTGGCTACCCCATTTCGTTTCTGCTGATTTTTCTGGGTATCGCCTTCGGTTACTGGGGCTTTGGGGAGCTGGTGTTCTACCAGATGACCTTGCAGTTTTACTCCTCAATGATGGAGCAGACACTCTCTGCGGTACCCTTGTTTGTGTTCATGGGCATCATGATGGAGCAGGCCAACCTGATGGAGCGCCTGTTTGATTCTTGCCAGCAGCTGCTGGCAAGAACCCGCGGATCACTGTATTTGGCGGTGATGTTTGTGGCAACCATTTTTGCGGCGGCCACTGGCATCGTGGGTGCATCTGTCACGATTTTGGGCATCATGGCCGGCAAGTCGATGATCCGCTCCAAATACGATGTACAGCTATCGGCCGGTTTGATCGCGGCTGGCGGAACCCTCGGAATTCTGATTCCGCCATCGATCATGTTGGTGGTGATGGGGCCCATTCTGGAGGTGCCGGTCACGACCCTGTTCTCTGCGGCGGTGGTGCCAGGCCTCATGTTGGCGGCACTGTTTACCTTGTATGCCATGGTGCGTTGCTGGATTAACCCGGAGCTGGGACCTCCTTTGCCGCAGGAGATGATCGTGGATGACCGCAAGGCGGTATGGGCAGAGTTCTTTCGCGGTCTGGTGCCACCGGCGGCTCTGGTGCTGTCTGCCTTGGGCAGCATCATGTTCGGATTGGCAACACCCACTGAGGGTGCGGCATGCGGTGCTTTAGGCGCCGTGTTGCTGACCGCATCCTACGGCAAGTTCAATTTTTCCGTGCTGAAGGAATCCCTGGTCAAGACACTTCAGATTTCTGTTCTGATCCTTTTCTTGGTGGGAGCATCCAATTTCTTTGGTGCGGTGTTTGCCCGTTTGGGCACCCCCACCATGATCACGGAGTGGTTGCTGAGCCTGGAGATGAACCCCTACCTGCTGCTGACCATCGTGATGATCGGCATATTTCTGCTGGCTTGGCCGCTGGAGTGGGTGCCCATCGTCCTGATTGTGGTTCCCTTCCTGATCCCCCTGGTGACCAAACTGGGTTTTGACATGACCTGGTTTGGCATCATGGTTGCAGTCTGTCTGCAGACGGCTTGGCTATCGCCACCGGTGGCGATGTCAGCCTACTTTCTCAAGGGTGTGGTTCCGGAGTGGGACTTGGGTGACATTTACAAGGGCATGATGCAGTTCATGGTCTTGCAGCTGATAGGTTTGCTGCTGATCGCCATTTTCCCGGATATCGCATTGTGGTTGCCAAGGTTCCTGGGGGAGTGAGTTGATGACAGCAGGTCAGGAGCAAGTCGACTATGTGGTGGTTGGCGCGGGCAGCGCCGGCTGCGTGCTGGCCAACCGTCTGTCCGAGCAGCCCGATTGCGAAGTGATGTTGCTCGAAGCGGGGCCGCCAGACCGCTATCTTTGGATCCACGTCCCGATTGGCTACGGCAAGACAATGTTCAATCCAAAGTACAACTGGATGTTCAAGACTGATCCGGAGCCGGGCATGAACCAGCGGGAGGTCTACTGGCCACGCGGTAAGACACTCGGTGGGTCGTCCTCGATCAATGGGCTGGTCTATGTGCGTGGTCAACCTCAGGACTACGATGCCTGGTCAGCGCAGGGCTGCCAGGGCTGGTCATGGAATGAGGTGATGCCTTATTTCAAAAAGCTCGAAAGCAATTCCAGGGGCGAGTCGGCTACGCACGGTGGCGCCGGTCCGGTTTCATGTTCGGATATCAAGAGCCGTCATGAACTCATGGAAGCCATTATTCGTGGCGCCAACAGCCTGGGTGTGCCGCGCAACGACGATTTCAACGATGGCGATCAGGAGGGTGTGGGCTACTTCCAGTTGTTCACCCGAAGGGGCTGGCGGTCGAGCACCGCTGTAGCCTATCTGAAGCCAGCGCGCTCACGCCGTAATTTGCGGGTGATGACCAACACCCAGGTGACAAAAATTATTTTTCAGGGCAAGCGGGCTGTTGGCGTCCTGGCTGTTCGGGATGGGCAGGAAGTTCGCATCATGGCGCGCCGCGAGGTGATTCTGTCTGCGGGCGCCATTCAAAGCCCGCAGTTGCTGGAGGGCTCGGGTGTGGGCCAGGCCGAACGACTGCAGCAGCTTGGCATCCCGGTGGTTCATGACTTGCCTGGCGTGGGCGAGAACTTGCAAGACCATTTGCAGTTTCGCCTGCTGTTCAGGTGCAAAAAGCCAATCACCACCAACGACGATTTGCGCAGCATCTGGCGCTCGGCGAAGATTGGTCTGCAATGGATGTTCACTGGCGGTGGGCCTTTGGGTGTGGGTATCAATCAAGGCGGGCTTTTCACCCAGATCCTGCCCAGCCCAACCGATGAGGACTCTCGGCCGGACATTCAGTTCCACTTTGCCACGCTGTCTGCCGATATGGCCGGGGCCAAGCCGCATGATTTTCCAGGCTTCACCTTCAGTGTCTGCCAATTGCGGCCGGAGTCGCGGGGCACGGTGCATATCACCACCCCAGATACCCGGGTGCCGCCCAGCATGAAAGCCAATTACCTCAGTGCTGAACTGGATCGGCGCTGCGCCGTGGCATCGGTGCGTTTTGCACGAAAACTTTCGCAGACGCCAGCGATGGCCGATTACACCGAAGAGGAACTCAAGCCCGGACTGCAGCGCAGCTCTGACGAAGAACTGCTGCAGTTTTGCCGCGAGAGTGGTGCGACCATCTTTCACCCGAGTGGTACCTGCAAGATGGGTACCGGCCCTGATGCCGTGCTCGACGCGCGCTTGCGCGTGCGAGGGGTAGAGGGGCTGCGCGTGGTGGATTGTTCGGCCATGCCCACCTTGGTGTCAGGCAATACCAACGCGCCGGTGATCATGATGGCCGAAAAAGCTGCCGACATGATCAAAGAGGACGCTCGCGCCTGAGCCTGTGGCTCAGCCGCTTAGCACTAGGCGCGGTGGCAAATAATCCACTTCGCTAGGCCGTTGGCGTGAGCTCGGCAAAGTATTCGTAGTCACTGGTGTTGACGAACGAATAGCGCAGTTCTATGGGCTGTTGGTTGAAGGATTGGGCCACGCGAATCACCTGCAGCAGGGGCTCGCCCTCAGGCACATTCAATGTACTGGCCTTGAGTGCATCGGCCTTGACGGCGCGCAGTCGTTCCTCGGCCTTGACCACCGTCAGTCCAAATTGCTCCTGGTACAGCTGGTAGAGCGTGCTGGGGCGATCACGGACGATGCTTTTGGTGAGATCGGGGAACATTTTTTCCGGCAAATAAATTTCGTCAATCACAACGCGCCGTCCGTGCAGATGGAGGATATTGACTAGTTTGAACACCCGGCTGCCTGTACCGACGTCAAGGCGCTTAGCCACCTGTTTGTCGGCCTTGGTGTGGGTAAACAAAGCCAGCTCTAACAGCGGGTAGGTCTTGACACCGTCTTGTCGGACCACATGAAAGTACGCAAATAGGTAGCGGTCTTTGTTATGCCTGGCCACAAACGTGCCGCGCCCTTGCTGGCGCAGCAATACGCCGCGCCCCACAAGACTGTCGACGGCCTTGCGCAAGGTGCCGATGCTCACCCCGAAGCGCTGTGCCAAAAATTTCTCGGCGGGCAGGGGGTCACCAGGCTTGTATTGCCCTTGATGAATGGATTGGGTCAGTTCCTGCTCGATGTGTTTGTACAAGTGGGTGCCACCCACTGGGCTGGCTACATCGGAGTTGGTCTGCATGGTGGTCTCCGGTTGGGTTGACGTCAGGCCGATTGTAGGCTTGTCCGATAAATTCATCTAGTTGATTTGATTGAATTTACCGGTTTTTGAGCGGTGCACTGCGGTCTGACCCCGAGCGTGTGGTGCACTGTTTCACAATCCGTGCTCAGTGGCGGCGTGGCCAAGCTGCTGCTGCACAATTACCAGCGCTAACTGGCGTGTGGATTTGTGCGCCGCTTGGCATACCGCTTAGATTTTTTTGGTTTCTGCATGAGAGCTTCTGCCTTATCCATCCCATGGGCGCACATGATGGCCGATACCGCCCTGTCGGGCCTGCCGCTGCAGGCGCGCTTGCGTCGTGTAGTGGTCGACGCGATTTTGGGCGGCTTGTTGCCCGCTGGAACCATGATTCCGTCTTCACGCGACTTGGCAGCTGCGCTGTCGATTAGCCGCAACACGGTCACGCTGGCTTACCAGCACCTGGTGGATGAGGGGTTTCTGGAGTCGCGCCCAAGAACGGGCATTTTTGTGGCGGCCCAGGCCCAGCCTCGGCCTGTCAGAGCATCGGATCCATTGGCGGGCAGCGGTAGCTCACCACCGGACTGGGCTGCGCGCGTGGTTCGATCACAGACCAAACTGCGCACCTTGCACAAGCCCGAGCGCTGGAGCGATTACCGCTACCCCTTTGTCTATGGCACTTACGACCCCGAGATCTTTCCAGCAGAGGACTTTCGGGAGTGTTGCGTTCGCACGCTGGCGCGTTCGCAACTGGCGCGCTGGGCGCCAGATTTTGAGACCGATGATGTGGCCGAGCTGATCGAGCAGATCCGCAAAAGGGTTCTTCCCAGCCGTGGCGTGTTTGCGCTGGATGAGGAGATCATGATCACCATCGGTGCCCAGCAGGCGTATTACCTGATTGCGGAGACCCTGTTCAAGCAAAGCACCCGGGTTGGCCTGGAGGAGCCCGGTCATGTGCATGCGCGAAACAGTTTCTCGCTGCGTGAGCCACGTTTTGTTGAGGTGCCTGTGGACAGTGAAGGCCTGGTGCTGGAAAGCTTGCCTGAGCTTGACTACTTGTTTGTGACACCTTCGCACCAAAGCCCGACCACGGTGACCTTAAGCCTTGAGCGTCGTCGCGAGCTGCTGCACTTGGCCCGGACTCAAGATTTTGTGCTGATCGAAGACGACTACGAGGCTGAGAACTTGTACGCCGGGGAGCCCGTGCCCGCGCTTAAAAGCATGGACCGTGGCGGTCGGGTGATTTATGTGGGCTCGGTCTCCAAGTCGCTCTCGCCAGCGCTGCGCCTGGGCTTTATCGTGGCACCGCAGGCCTTGATTCGTGAGCTGCGTGCCATTCGGCACTCGATGTTGCGCCATCCCAGCGCTTTCTTGCAGCACGTGTATGCCTTGTTCCTGAGCCTTGGACACCACGAGTCCTTAACCCGGCGTGTGAATGCAGCCATGGGCGAGCGCCTTCAGATCGCGACCAAGGCCTTGGGCGATTGCCTGCCCGAATTCGAATTCACCATGCCCGCTGGCGGGGCGTCGATCTGGGTGCGCACGCCCGCCTGGGTCGATGCTGCAGAGCTCGCTGCCAAGTGCCGGCAGCTGGGGGTCTTGATCGAATCGGGCGATGTTTTTTTTGGCAAGCAGCCTTACCCCTGTCCGTTTTTTCGCCTGCGCCTGTCTTCCATTGCGGCCAACCAGATCGAGCCCGGCATCCTGGCTTTAGCGCAGGCCTACCGGTCCTTGGCCAGCGACCGAGGCCACTGATTCGGTTGGCCGGTTTCAGCACGGCGCCGGTGATTCACCCCGGCTGGCCCAAACGCGGGCATAGTGCGGCGCAAACAAGCCTTAGGTGCTGGCTCTACAAAAGTTCCGATCTGGCACTTTGTCGGACCTTGATTGGCGATTAGGATGTTGGGTTTTGAATTTGCCCTGGTGCGGCTGGGGTTCGCAGTATTTTTTTCGAAAGCGCTTTGTCATGCACTACATCAAAAAAGCCAACCCGCCTCAGCAGGCGATTGACACTTCCACTGCGGCAACCGTGCGCCAGATGCTCGACGCCATTGCGCTGGGCAAAGAGGATGCAGCGCGGCAGTACGCCAAAGACCTCGATGGTTGGGATGGTGAGATCGTGGTGGGCCCAGAAGCGTTTGCCAAAGCCGAGAAGTCGCTCAGCGCTGGGGTCAAAGACGATATTCGGTTTGCCCGAGACCGTGTGCAAGCGTTCGCCCGTCACCAAAAAGATTCGATGCAGGAGTTTCAGACCGAACTGATGCCGGGCCTTTTAGTGGGGCAAAGGCTGATCCCCTGTCAGACGGCAGGCTGCTACGTGCCTGGCGGTCGCTATGCGCACGCCGCCAGCGCCATCATGAGCGTCGGAACCGCTTCGGTGGCTGGTGTCAAAAACATTGTGGCGGCCACGCCCGCCAGTCGCGATGCGGGCATTCACCCTGCCATCCTCTACGCCATGCAATTGTGCGGCGCCAGTACCGTGCTGGCGCTCGGTGGCGTGCAGGCAGTCGCCGCGCTGGCCAATGGTTTATTCACCGGCAAGCCAGCTGACATCATCGTTGGCCCGGGTAATCGCTTTGTGGCCGAGGCCAAGCGCATGCTCTTTGGCCAGGTGGGTATTGATGTGATTGCCGGCCCAACTGAGTCGGCCGTGATTGCCGATGAGACGGCTGACCCGGCCATCGTCACCATGGATTTGATTGGTCAGGCTGAGCACGGGCCCGATTCACCCGTGTGGCTGATTACCACTTCAGAGGCGCTGGGCCAGGAAGTACTGCGCCGCGCACCTGATGTGATTGCCGCCTTGCCTGATTTGGCTCGCGCAGCAGCCACGGCGGCCTGGCGCGACTATGCCGAGATTGTGGTGGTGGACAGCCGTGAGCAAGCGGTTGAAGTCAGTGACCGCTATGCTTGTGAACACCTGCAGGTCATGGCCAAAGACTTGGACTGGTGGCTGCAGAACCTGAGCAACTACGGATCATTGTTTTTAGGCGAGGAGACCACGGTGGCCTACGGCGATAAATGCAGCGGCACCAACCACATCCTGCCCACGCGTGGCGCTGCACGTTATTCGGGTGGTTTGTCGGTAGGTAAGTTCATCAAGACCGTAACCTGGCAGCGTTTGACACGCGACGCGTCCCGCGCTGTGGGGCAGGTAGCGGCACGCATTTCCAGGCTTGAGGGCATGGAAGGGCATGCACTGACCGGCGACATCCGCCTGAAAAAATACTACCCCAACGAGGCTTTTGAGCTCGGAACTTTGGGGGGACACGCGCGCCATGGCTGAAGCGCACCTTCAACCCGAACCCGCTATGGATGAGCAAGGCGCGCTGCGCTTTGACATCGACCTGAGCCAACCCGAGCCCATACCCGCAGTGGGAATTGCGCGTGCCACTGAGCTGATGCAAGACGGCCGGCTGCACCGCTACGGCGAAATCAAGGGCCAGTTGCCCGAACCCTCGTTGCTGGAGCAAGAATACGCCGCTTATGTTGGCAGCAAGTACTGCGTGGCGCTGAGTTCTTGCGGCGCGGCCATGTTTGTGGCGCTCAAGACTTTGGGTGTTGAACCCGGCGACAAGGTGCTCACCAGCACCTTCACCCTGGCGCCGGTGCCGGGTGCGATCGCGCATGCCGGCGCTGACCCGGTTCTGGTGGAGACTACAGCGGCCTACACCCCAGACCTGCAAGACCTGGAGCGCAAGGCCGCCAGCAGTGGTGCCAAGGTTTTTCTGATTTCACACATGCGTGGGCACATTGCGGACATGCAGGCGGTCAAGTCGATTTGTGATGCGCATGGCATTGCGCTGGTTGAAGACTGCGCGCACACCATGGGCGCCAAGTGGGCGGGGCGTTACAGCGGCACATGGGGCCGTGTTGGGTGCTTTAGCACGCAGACCTACAAGCACATCAACTCGGGCGAGGGTGGGCTGCTGGTCACCGACGACGATGACATTTGTGCCAAGGCCATCCTGTATTCGGGCAGCTACATGATTTATGCACAACATCTGTGTCGCCCACCGATGGAGGTGTTTGACCGCTGGAAGCATCAGATCCCCAATTTCAGCATGCGCATGTCCAACGCGGCGGCGGCCATGCTTCGGCCGCAACTGGCTGAGTTGCCTCGACGCGCCCGAACCTGGAACCGTTTGTACGCCCAGCTTGAGTCCGTTTTGTCGGCGCTGCCACATGTGCTTGTGCCCGCACGAGATCCCCAGGAGGAATACGTCGCCAGCTCGATTCAGTTCACCCTGGATTTGTCACCGAAACAGATCGAGCAGGTGATGGCGTTTTGTGATCGCTGCGGCCTGCACATCAAATGGTTCGGACGTGAGCAGGCGCAGGGCTTCACCAGCAACTACACCCATTGGCACTACCTGCGCCAACAGCCCGCAGTTCCGGCCTCTTTGGGCCTGATGCAGGGCTTGTGCGACATGCGCATTGCCTTGACGCTGACCGATCAGGACTGCCAGATGATTGGCCGCATCCTGCGCGCAGCGCTCCTCTCGCTTAACAGAGCCCACGTCTGAATCTTTTGGTCCAGCATTGATTCGCGCCTGTGGATACGCTTGCGGCTTAGGGTTTTCCTTAGGCTCTGGCACCATCAAAGGTTGGCCGCTGGACCTATGAATGGTGCCTGTCTGTGTCAATAATGCAGCTACAGCTTGGGGGGCGCGCGAGCCATGTTTCACTTTCATTGAAGGAGATTTGTATGCGTTTGAACAAGAGACAACTGCTTAGCGCTGTGGCGTTGAGCGTTTTGAGCAGCACCGCGTTTGCTCAGGCCAAGGAAGTTACCTTCGCCTACCAAGACATGCTCGTGCCGTGGCGCACGGTAATGGAGTCTGGCGAGCTGGAAAAGCAGACCGGCTACAAGATCAAATGGCGCCAGTTTGGCGGCGGTGGCGACGTGATCAAGGCAATGGCCTCGGGTGACGTTCAGGTCGGTGAGGCGGGCTCCAGCCCTGTGACGGCAGCTGCCACTCAAGGTCAGGACATCCAGCTGTTCTGGATTCTGGATGACATCTCGCAAGCCGAGGCGCTGATCGCCCGCAATGGCTCTGGCGTTAACAGCGTCAAAGACCTCAAGGGCAAGAAAGTCGCCACGCCGTTCGTGTCTACCGCGCACTACCAGCTGATGGCCGTTCTGAAAATGGAAGGCGTTGACACCAAGTCGGTCAACATCCTGAACATGCGCCCACCAGAAATCGGTGCCGCCTGGGAGCGTGGCGATATTGACGCCACCTTCATCTGGAACCCAGTGCTGAGCAAAATCAAGGGTAACGGCAAGGTCATTGCCGACTCTGGCACGATCGGTGCCAAGGGTTTCCCGACTTTTGATGGCCTGGTGGTCAATGCCAAATGGGCCAAGGCCAACGAGGCTTTCATGGTCACGATGGTCAAGCTGCTGATCAAGGCCGACGACGAGTACCGCAAGAACCCCGGCGCTTACACCGCGACTTCCGCCCAGGGCAAGGCCGTTGCCAAGTGGAGTGGTGCTGATGCCAAGGACGTGCCTGAGTTGATGAAGCTCTACAAGTTCCCGACCGCTCAAGAGCAGGCTTCTGCAACTTGGCTGGGTGGTGGCGCTGTGAAGGCCTTGGCTTACACCGCTGACTTCCTCAAAGAGCAAGGTCGTGTGACTGAAGTCAAAAAAGACTACAGCCCTTACGTGACCAACTACTACGTCAACAAGGCCATGGGTAAATAAAACCCAGCGAGCGTGACATACAGACAGGGCGGCTCTAGCGCCGCCCTTTTTTTACCTGTGTTTTTGTGAGCGCAATGCCTTATGCCAACGCTTGATATTCGCGAACTGACCGTCAACTACGAGGTCAAAGGCGGCACCCTGCAGGCTCTGGCGCCAGTCAATCTGGCCATGAGAGACGGTGACTTTGTGGTCGCCCTGGGGGCCTCCGGTTGTGGCAAGACCACCTTGCTCAATTGCATCGCCGGATTTTTACCGCCATCGTCGGGCGAAATCTTGCTCGATGGCCAACCAGTAACCGGCCCGGGAGCCGACCGGGGTGTTGTGTTTCAGAAGCACACGCTAATGCCCTGGCTGTCGGTGCGCTCTAACGTGGCGCTGGGCCTGAAGCTGCGCGGCGTGGGCAAGGCTGAGCGTGAGCGCATTGCCAACGACAAGCTGGCGCTCGTCGGTCTTGAAAAATACGGTGACCGCGCGATCTACGAGCTCTCCGGCGGCATGCAGCAGCGCGTGGGTATTGCCCGGGCCTTGGCCAATGACCCCGAACTGCTGTTGATGGACGAGCCTATGGGCGCGCTGGATGCGTTCACGCGTGAGCAGGTTCAAGAGATCTTGCTCGAGGCCTGGCAGCGCACCAACAAGATGGTCTTCTTCATCACACATTCTGTTGAGGAGGCCTTGTTTCTGGCCACGCGCCTGATCGTCATGAGCCCCAGTCCTGGGCGCATCACGAAGTCTTATGACGACTTGCCTTTTTCCAGAGAGTTCCTGAGCCACCACAACGCGCGACAGGTGAAATCGTCGCCTGAATTCATTCGCATGCGCGAAGAGATCCTGGCATTGATCCATAACCGGGAGACCGAGCATGTCTGAAGACGCCAAACTCAAGACCAGCCGCTTCAAAGTGCCTGGTGAGGGCCCAAGCCTGGTTATCAGCGTGGTGACCGTGATCATCCTGTTCGCCATGTGGTTCACCATCAGTGCCGCGGGTTGGGTCAAGCCCTTGTTTCTGCCCAGCCCAGTGGCAGTGGCCGAACAGTTCTACCAATACCTGACGGGCCAGGCCAATGATCAGCCCTTGTGGGATCACTTTGCGGCGAGCATGAGCCGTGTGTTTCTGGCTTTCCTGTTGGCTTGCGTGACGGCAGTGCCTATTGGCATTGCCATGGGCATGAGCCGTTGGGCACGCGGAATTTTTGATCCGCCCATCGAGTTCTACCGTCCGCTGCCGCCACTGGCCTATTTGCCGCTGATCATCATCTGGTTGGGCATTGGGGAGGTTCCCAAGGTGTTTTTGATTTACCTGTCGTGCTTCGCGCCGCTGGCGCTGGCAGCCCGATCGGGCATGAAGAGCGCCTCCCAGGAGCAAATCAACGCGGCGTACTCCATGGGTGCGAGCTACCGGCAAGTGATCTGGCACGTGGTCGTGCCCTCGGCGCTGCCCGAGATTTTGGTGGGCATGCGCATCGCCGTTGGCTTTGGCTGGACCACCTTGGTGGCTGCGGAGATGGTGGCGGCCAACCTCGGATTGGGGCAGATGGTTTTGAATGCCTCTAATTTTCTGCGCACCGACATTGTGGTGATGGGAATTGTGGTCATTGGTGTGGTGGCGTATCTGTTCGATTTGCTGATGCGCTGGATTGAGAAAAAAGTGGTGCCATGGAAAGGCAAGGCCTAAGTGACTGACAAGGGAAGTGTGATGACAACTGAAATTCAAAAGCAACATTTGCTCAAGGCCTTCGGCCAGGCGTTTAACCGCCATGACGCCCAAGCCTTGATTGACATGATGACGCCTGACTGCACCTTCCGCACGGCCATGGGTGACTCGCGTGAAGGCACTGTGATCCAAGGGCGTGATGCCGTGAAGAAAGCGTTTGAGGCGACGTTCGCTGCTTTCCCTGATGCACAGTGGGTCTCGCGCGGCGTCGATGTGGTATCTGATAACCGCGGTTTTTCCGAGTGGACTTTTGTGGCCACACGCGCATCAGACGGCGCACGGTTTGACGCCGATGGCGTTGACATCTTTACTTTCAAAGATGGCCTGATTCATATCAAGGATGCCTACCGCAAGGACAGGCCGGCAATCGTCTCTGCATAAGAGTCTGTGCATAAAAAATAGGCGTTGAAACCTGATGAACACACGTGACGCTTCTGTGATGTCGGGCACTGTGCTGGATGCGTATGACCCGGCTTATGACCCCTTGGTCGACACCAACCCAGGCATTGGACGCGACTACTCTCCGAGTTACTGGGTGGCCTCGGCGGGCAGGCCGCCTGCCGACGATGGGCCACTGGAGGGTGATCTCGATGCCGACGTGGTCGTGATTGGTTCAGGCTCTACCGGCGTTTCCACGGCGATGTACTTGGCCCAGGATCATCAGATCAATGCTGTGGTGCTGGAGGCCAACCAGACGGCTTGGGGTTGTTCGAGTCGCTCCGGGGGGCAGGGGCAGAACGCCAGTGGCCGTCTGTCGCGTTCGCAGTGGATTGAGCGCTACGGGCTTGATACGGCGATCAGGCTCGATCGCGAGATCCGTACGGGCTTTGAGAACTTCAAGGACTTGACGCGCCAAATTGACTGTGAGGCGTTTGACGGCGGGCACCTCTATCTCGCCCATCGGCCAGAAAAACTGGCCTATTTGCGAAACCTGGCCGATGTGCGTGATCGCATGTTTGGCTACAACACCCCAATCCTGACGGCCGAGCAGGTGCGTGAGCAGTACTGTGACGAGCGCGAGCACTGCGGCGCCATCCTCGAGCGCGAGGGTGTGGGCGTTCATCCGCTGAAATTCACTTTTGGCATGCTGCGCAAAGCGCGCGAGCTGGGCGTCAAAATTCACCCAGCCAGCCCTGTGCTGGGGTGGGAGACGCATGCGGGCGTGCACCACTTGCGTACCCCGCGCGGTGTGGTGCGAGCACGGCGTGTGGTGGTGTGCACCGGTGGCTACACCGGCCAGAAGCTGCACGGCGAAGTGAGAAACAAAATCCTGCCGATTCTGTCGAACTCGCTGGTCACGCGGGTGCTGACGGACGCTGAGCTCAAGGCCTGCAATTTTGTCTCCAAAACTTTTTTGACCGACACACGCACGCTGCGTTTTTACTACCGCTTGCTGGAAGGCAACCGCTTGCAGCTGGGCAGCCGCAGCTCGATCACCGGGGCCGACGCGCACAACCCCGTGCACCTCAAACTGCTGACCGACGCGATTGCGCGCAAATTTCCGCCACTGGCGGGCATTCAGATCGATTACTCCTGGTGGGGTTGGGTCGATGTGAGTCACGACATGATGCCACGCATTACCCGACCCGATCCGGCACAAGCCATCTGGCATGCGCTTGGCTATGGCGGCAATGGTGTCTCGTTTTCAACCTGGGCCGGCAAGCGGCTGGCCCAACGGGTGGCAGGCAAGGATGGCCAGCAGGCGGTGTTTGATCTGCCCATTTACAACACGCCCTTGGAGTACCCCAATCTGTTTGGCAAAGTCCGATCGCAGGCCTTCGCCCCGTTTCGCCGATTCGGTCAGTACATTCTCTACAAGTGGTACTGGCTGCGCGACGAAAAGTAGTTGCTTTGAACCGCTGTACTCGGGAAATCCCTGAACTTTATTTCAAATTCTGGCCGATGGCTTGACGTATCCTCTACATCACTTTTTAAGGAAACGACCATGAAATCTTTTGACCGACGCACTCTCCTGAAGGCCAGCGCTGCGGCCTCGGTTGGTAGTATTTTTGGTATCCCTTGGGAAGTGGCGGCCCAGGCCGCCAAAGGCGGTACGCTTGTGATCGGCACCACCCAGAAGCCACGCCATCTGAACTCGGCGGTGCAAAGTGGCATCGCCACCATGATGCCCGCAGCCCAGCTGTTTGCCTCACCCCTGCGCATGGACGCGAAGTGGTCGCCGCAACCCTACCTGGCTGAAAAGTTCGAACTCTCCAGTGACAACCGGAGTGTTAGGCTGATATTGCGCCAGGGGGCTGTTTTTCATGACGGCAAGCCTGTGACCGCCGAAGATGTGAAGTTCTCCATTGAAACCATCCGCGATCACCACCCCTTCCGCACGATGTACGGACCGGTCAACGCGGTGACCATCGACAATGACCGCACTGCGGTGATACGTCTGTCAGAGCCCCACCCGGCATTGTTGCTGGCTATGTCCACCTCGCTCACGCCCATCATCCCCAAGCACATCTTTGGTGACGGCACCGACCCCAAGGTACACCCGCGCAATTCAAACCCCGTGGGTTCGGGCCCGTTCAAACTGGTTGAGTTCAAACCGGGTGAGCACATCATCATGGAACGCTTTGACCGCTTCTTCCAGAAAGATGCCCCCCGGCTTGACCGCGTCATCGTGCGAGAGTACAAGGACCCCGCTAGCTTGTTGCTTGCCTTCGAACGTGGCGAAGTTGACATTCAGGCCCAGATCGGAGACCCGCGCGATCTGGAACGCGCCAAGAAGGTACCTGGTGCTCAAATGGTTACGGGTGCGGGTCCTGCCATAGGCCCGTTGATCTGGCTGGCTTTCAACACAAAAAACCCTAAGCTGGCTGACAAGCGTGTGCGTCAGGCCATCAGCTATTCGCTGGACCGCAAACTCATTCTCGGGCAGCTGCTGGGTGGCCTGCACAAGCCAGCCACCGGCCCTATCGCTTCGGGCAGCCCTTTCTACAGCGCCGAAGTGGAAAAGTACAACTACAACCTGACCAAGGCCGCCAAGCTGCTGGACGATGCCGGCTTCAAGCCTGGCACCAACGGCACGCGCATGACCCTGGATGTGGATGCCATCCCATCGACCGCCGAGCAGAAGACGATGCAGGAGTACATCAAGCCGGCACTTGCCAAGGTGGGCATTGAGGTCAAAGTGCGGGTTTCACCAGACTTTCCCACCTGGGCGCGTCGGGTGTCGGGTGGACAGTTTGAGATGACTATCGACTCCGTGTGGAACTGGGGCGACCCGGTCATCGGCGTGCACCGCACCTGGCTTAGCTCCAATATCCGCCCCGGCGTAATTTGGTCCAACACCCAGGGCTACAGCAATCCCAAGGTTGATCAACTGCTGACAGACGCAGGCAAGGAGATGAATACTGCCAAGCGCAAGGCCCTGTACAAGGAAGCTCAGAAGATCATCGTGGACGACTGCCCAGTGGCCTTCCTCTATGAGAACATCAACACTGAGGGCTTCCGCAGCACCGTTGTACAGCCCCCCAAGGGCATCTGGGGTCTGATCGACGGGCTCACGGACATGGGCGCACGCAAGGGCTGAGCGCCCGCTGGGGCGCCATGATTGCGGGGCCAGACCAAGCGCATGTCCTCATTGCTGATTACCTTGCTGCGCCGCTTGCTGCTGGCCTTCGGGCTGGTGCTGGCCGTGTTGGCAGTGAATTTCACCCTGATCCATGCCGCACCGGGTGACCCGGCCCTGGTCATCGCCGGCGAGATGGGCGGGGCTGATGAGGCGGCCATGGCGGCCATCCGAAAGAACTATGGCCTGGACAAGCCTCTGCCCGAGCAATTCATCACCTACCTCGGGCGCAGCCTGCGTGGTGACCTGGGTACCAGCTACACCTACAACCGTCCGGTGTCATCTCTCATCCTGGACCGCCTGGGCCCCACCATTCTGCTGGTGCTCACCGCCCTCATCGGGGCCATCTGCCTGGGCACGCTCATGGGTGTGTTAGCCTCGCGGCGACCCGACAGCCTGTTCAGCGGCGTGGTCACGGTGTTCTCCCTTGTTGGCTATGCCATGCCGGTTTTCTGGACCGGTATCCTGCTGGTCATTCTGTTTGGCAAGGTCTGGCCGATCATGCCTATTGCCGGCATGCGTGATGTGCGCCTGATGGGTGCGGGCGCGTGGGTAAACGCCATGGATGTTCTGCACCACCTGGTATTGCCGGCCGTCACGCTGGGATTGATCTACCTGGCGCAGTACAGCCGGCTGGCCCGTGCGAGCATGCTGGAGGTGCTGGGCTCGGACTATATCCGTACAGCCCGCGCCAAGGGCCTGGCCGATGGCACCATCACCTTCAAGCATGCATTGCGCAATGCCATGATGCCGTTGGTGACGATTGCTGGGTTGCAGTTTGGCAACCTAATTTCCGGAGCAGTGCTGGTGGAGACGGTATTTTCCTGGCCCGGTCTGGGCACTCTGGCGCTGGACGCCATCCTGGGGCGTGACTATCCGTCCTTGTTGGGCGTGCTGACCTTCTCGGCCATTCTGGTGATCGTGGCCAACCTCCTGACGGACCTGAGCTACCGCTGGATTGACCCGCGGTTGCGCACGCGCTGAAGTCATGGCCGCCAACATTTCTTCCCTGTCGCCTGCTACCGAAGCCCTGTCGCCCTGGCGTGAGGCCTGGCGGGTGTTTCGCGCCAACAAGGCTGCAATGCTGGGTTTGGCCATCCTGAGCGTGATCATCGGCGTGATGGTCTTAGGGCCTTCGATCTACGGCGTGGCTCCCTTTGATATCGTCAGCGCGCCGTTCACCCCTCCCTTCACCCAACCCAGCGCCTGGCTGGGCACCGACTACCTCGGCCGTGATGTGCTGGCTGGCGTGTTGGTGGGCGGGCGGGCCACTGTGCTGGTGGGGCTGGCCGCGGCCACCCTGGCGGTCACCATTGGCGTGAGCATCGGAGCGTTGGCGGGCTTTTTCGGCGGCTGGGTCGACTCGGCCCTGTCGCGTGTGACGGAGTTGTTTCAGGTGCTGCCAGCCCTGTTATTCGCCATGGTGCTGGTCACACTCTTCACGCCCTCACTGACAGTGGTGGTCTTTGCCATCGGCGTGGTGGCCTGGACCGGGACGGCACGGCTGGCCCGCGCAGAGTTCATGCGCCTGCGCCACCTGGAGTACGCCAACGCGGCGCGCGCTATGGGCGCCGGGCCGCTGCGCCTGATGTTGAGAGAGATCCTGCCCAATGCCTTGCCGCCGCTGATTGTCTCAGCCACACTGATCGTGGGCTCGGCCATCCTGTTCGAGGCGGGGCTGAGTTTTCTGGGGCTGTCGGACGCCAACGTCATGTCCTGGGGACTCATGATTGGCAGCAACCGGCGCAACATTCTGGAATGCTGGTGGGCTGTCACATTTCCGGGGGCAGCCATTTTCCTCACGGTGCTGGCTGTCAGCCTGATCGGCGATGGTTTGAACGACGCCTTCAACCCCAAGTTGCACCTGCGATGAGCGCTGTCTTGCACCCCAGTTCGTCCAAGCCCGACCTGTTAGCCCCGGAGGTGACCCATGCTGGTCCTGTGCTCAGCGTTAAAGGCCTGGGTGTGGAATTTCGCACCCGGCGCGGGGTGGCCCGCGTGCTGGACAACGTGAGTTTTGAATTGTGCCGTGGCCAGACCCTGGGCGTGGTGGGCGAGTCCGGCTGCGGCAAAAGCGTGACGGCGCTGGCCGTGATGCGGCTTATCGCCCAGCCCCCGGGGCGTATCACCAGCGGCCAGGTTTATTTTGAAGGACGGGATCTGTTGACGCTCACCGAGCGTGAGATGCGCCAAGTGCGTGGCAACCGCATCTCCATGATCTTCCAGGAGCCCATGACCTCGCTCAATCCCGCCTACACGGTGGGTGACCAGATCGCCGAGGCCGTTCGACTGCACGAGGGACTGTCCACAAGCGCCTCGCTGGCCAGGGCTGTGGAGATGCTTGAGGCGGTGGGCATTCCGGCGGCGGCCCAGCGGGTGCACGAGTACCCGCACCAGTTCTCGGGGGGCATGCGCCAGCGGGTCATGATTGGCATGGCGCTGGCCTGCCGACCTGATGTGCTGATCGCCGATGAGCCCACCACGGCATTGGATGTCACGGTCCAGGCCCAGATCTTTGACCTGATTGCCGAATTGCGCGAGCGTACCGGCACGGCCGTCATGCTGATTACCCACGACATGGGAGCGATTGCCGAGATGGCCGACCGTGTGGTTGTAATGTACGCCGGGCGCATCGTGGAAGCCGGCGCCGTGCGCGACATCCTGAGTGTGCCGCTACATCCCTACACGCGGGGCCTGATCCGCTGTGCACCGGGGCGGCGCACGGTGGCGCCGGGCCAACCGCTGGAAGAGATCCCCGGCACCGTCCCTTCTTTGCTCGAGCGCGGTGCCGGCTGCCTGTTTGCCGACCGTTGCGCGCAGGTGATGCCGCGCTGCCGCGTCGAATTACCGCCTGTCAGCACCCGGGCTGGCGGCCATCAGGTGGCCTGCTGGCTGCACCAGGAGCATCTCGCATGAGGTCCGACACCCTGTTGTCGGTGCGCGACCTCAAAGTTCAGTTTCCGGTGGGAGGTGGCCTGTTGGGCGCGCGCAAGGTGGTCAAGGCCGTGGATGGGGTGAGCTTTGATGTCAGGCGCGGCAGCACCTTTGGCATCGTTGGTGAGAGCGGTTCGGGCAAGAGTACCGCCGCCCTGGCGGTGATGCGGCTGGTGAAAATCACCAGCGGTAACGTGCTGTTGGGGGATACGCCCATCAGCCAGCTCGAAGGCGAGGCGTTGCGGCGGGAACGGCGGCGCTTCCAGATGGTGTTTCAGGATCCCTACGCCTCCCTTAACCCACGCAAGCGCGCGGGCGATGCCATTCTGGATGCACTCAACTTGATGGGGGTAGGCGAACCAGCGGGCCGCGCTGAACGCGCGCTGGAGCTTTTCCTGCAGACTGGCTTGCGGCCTGAGCAGCTGCAACTGTTCCCGCACCAGTTCTCGGGCGGACAGCGTCAGCGCATCGTGCTGGCCCGTGCCCTGGCAGCGCGGCCGGAGTTGGTGGTGTGCGATGAGCCCGTTTCGGCGCTGGATGTGGCCATCCAGGCGCAGATGCTTAACCTGATGTTGCGGCTGCAGCGCGAGTTTGGTCTGACCTACCTGTTCATCTCGCACGACCTGGGCGTGGTGCGCCATCTGTGTGATGAAGTGGCGGTGATGTACCTGGGTGTTTTTGTGGAGCAGGCACCGCGCGATGCCTTGTTCGAGCGGCCTCTACACCCATACACCCGTGCGCTTTGGTCAGCCGCGCCGTCCTTCGACCCTGATGCCCGCGGCCGCAAGGGGCGCATTCGACTGCAGGGCGATCCGCCCAGCCCAATCAAGATGCCGCCGGGCTGCCGCTTTGCCGGGCGCTGTCCTTTTGCCGAGGCCCGGTGCCACACCGAAGTGCCGCTCCTGCGCGAAGTGCTGCCTCAACATCATGTTGCCTGCCATCGGGTATCCGATGCCGGCCAGCCCGAATATCCACTCCCAGACTAAACCCTTAACACCATGACCACGACCCTCTACAGCGCCCGCAAGATCCTCACCATGAATCCTTCGCGCCCGCACGCCACTCATGTGGCCGTGCGTGACGGGCGCATCCTGGGTGTAGGCAGCCTGTCAGAACTGCAGGGATGGGGCCCCAGTGAACTCGACGAGCGCTTCGCCGACAAGGTCATCATGCCCGGCTTTGTTGAGGCCCATGCCCACCTGATGGCCGGCGCCATGTGGCGCTACACCTATTGTGGTTACTTTGACCTGCGTGACCCGGACGGACGGGTCTGGCCGGGCTGTCAGTCGCTCGAGGCGGTGGTATCGCGCTTGTCTGAAGCTGCCCGCCAGCAGCCCGAAGGTCCGATTCTGGGCTGGGGCTTTGACCCCATTTACTTCGGTACTCGCCGCATGAGCCGCGCCGACCTGGATCGTGTTAGCGATACCCGCGCGGTCGGCATGCTGCATGCCAGTTTTCACATTCTCAACGTCAACTCCGTAGCGCTGCAAGGGGCCCAGTTCCTGCGCCCGGGTATGGACCACCCCGGCATTCCCTTGGCTGAGGATGGCCTGCCCACTGGTGAGCTCAAGGGACCGGATGCCATGATGCCTGCCAATCCGCAGGTAGGACTGGACCGTTCGCTGCTGTCAGGCGACGAGTTTGCCATTCGTGCTTACGGCAAGCTGGCCGTTCGGGCGGGAGTCACAACCGCAACCGACCTGGCTGCCACCCTGCTGGATCCGGAACTTGCCAGCCTGCTACGCGTCACTGCCGAGTCCGACTATCCCTTGCGAATCGTGCCTCTGCTCAGATTATTGGGCGGTACACCGGCCCAGACCGTTGCCAGGGCGGTTGAACTTGGCAAGCAGAGTACCGACCAGCTGCGTCTGGGCCGTATCAAGGTCGTGGCTGACGGGTCGATCCAGGGATTTTCCGCGCGCCTGCGCTGGCCGGGCTATTTCAATGGCGCCCCCAATGGCCTGTGGTACACCGCGCCCGAGGCAATTCGGGAGTGCTTCACATTGGCGTTGCAACACGGCTTGCAGGTGCATACCCACACCAACGGGGATGAGGCCACCGAACTGGCTATTGACTGTCTGGCCCAGGCACTGAGCGCGGTACCCACCCGTGACCACCGCTTCAATTTGCAACACTGCCAGTTGGCTGATGCCGCGCAGTTCCGGCGCATGAAGGAGCTTGACATGTGCGTCAACCTGTTTGCCAACCACCATTTCTATTGGGGCGACCAACACTATGCCACCACCGTCGGGCCTGAGCGGGCAGAACGAATGAACGCCTGCGCCACCGCGCAACGCACCGGCGTGCCCTTCACCATTCATAGTGACGCCCCGGTCACCCCGCTGGGTCCGTTGTTCACCGCCTGGTGTGCCGTCAATCGGCTGACTGCGTCGGGTCGTGTGCAGGGCGCTTCGGAGCGCATTTCCGTGGATGCTGCCCTGCAGGCCATCACGCTGGGGGCAGCCTATACCCTCAAGCTGGACCACGAGATCGGCTCCATCGAGTGTGGCAAGCGCGCTGACTTTGCCGTCCTGGTGGATGACCCGACGGCGGTGCCTGCTGAGCAACTCAAGGACGTGCGCATCTGGGGTACGGTCCAGGGAGGACGGATCTTCCAGGCAGCTGGACCTGTGTGAAGCCGCCGGGGAGTAGGGGCATGACTCCCACGCTCATTCTGGGTGGCTACCTGGGCGCTGGCAAGACCACATTGGTGAACCACCTGCTGCGCCATGCCGACGGGCGGCGGATCGCGGTGATGGTCAATGACTTTGGCGAGCTGACCATCGATGCCGACCTGATCGAGGGAGCTGATGAAGGGGTGCTCACCTTGGCGGGTGGCTGCGTGTGCTGCAGCATTGGCTCAGACCTGATAGGTGCGCTGCAGGATGTGCTGGGTCGGTCAAGGCCACCCGAGTTGATTCTGATTGAAACCAGCGGCGTTGCGCTGCCTGCGGCGGTGGCCCGCTCGGCCCGCCTATTGCCCGATCTGTGCATCGAAGGGATCGTGGTCGTTCTGGATGCGCAAACCGTGCGTGAGCGTAGTGCCGATCCCTATGTGGGAGACTTGGTGCGACAGCAGTTGCTCGAGGCCGATCTTTTGATCCTCAACAAGATTGAGCAGTGCAATGCTGCCGAGCAGGCGGACTTGCATCGCTGGCTTGGCGCCATGACAGCGCCGGGTACGCCAATCGTGCCAGCCAGCCAGGCCCATGTCCCGCCTGAATTGGTCCTGGGCTTTCGTGCACAAAGCCTCGAACCAGCCGACGTCCCGCAAGCACAGAGTTTGTCGCGCTGGCAAGCCAAGCCCATCGGCCGGGCAGGCGACCCTGCATCGCTACGGTTTGTGAGCGAATTGGTCACGCTGCCAGCTGCTTTGGACCCCCAGCCCCTGTTGTTGGCGCTAGGTGATCCTGCCGCCGGTATCGTCAGGGCCAAGGGCTGGATCACAGACCTCTCAGGACAGCGACACCTGCTGCAACAGGTGGGCCGCCGTATCGAGCTCACCCCTTTGACAACGCAAACGCCTGCACCTGGTCCCGACCGGTTGCTGGTCATAGGTTTGGCTGCTTTGTACCGCCGGGACAACTTGCCGGTGAATCCATCACTGAAAACCTGACTGCCAAAACAGGTGCAGACTGCTATCAGGCCAATCAAGTAATGCCAAAGACAAAATTTCGGGCCTATGATGTTAGACCGGTTCGTTGCGGCCGCGGGTCTTTCGGTGGCAGCGCGAAACAACGCCATGAAAGGTTTCTACGGAATTCGGGAGTACGTCAGAAACCTGCTTCTGACCGAAGTGCATTATTGGAAAAATTAACTTGGCTGGGGTGCTCAGAAAGTACTCTCTAAAAAGTAAAACGGCCCATGACGGGCCGTGTTTACATGATGTTGGATCTTACTTCTTCAAATTGAGCTGTGTTCCCAGCCTGCTGTAGAGATCAAATTGCTCTTTGGCATACTTCTCAGTGTCTTGCGCTGATCGAATCGCTGGAATTGCACCCACGGTATCGTTACCACGTAACCAGTTTGGATCTTTGGCTACTTCACTAAGTACTGCCTGCCATTTATTTACGACCTCAGCGGGCAAACCGGGTGGACCATAGATTCCACTCCATCCCATGACTTGTTCCAAGTTACCAATCCCCATCTCATTGGCAGTGGGTACATCTGGGAAGTCTTTCAGGCGGTTCGGTGTCGAGGTCACTAATGCGCGCATGGCGCCACCCTTGATCTGACCCACCATGGTTGTCAGGTTATTGCAAATGAACTGAACTTGCCCGCCCAATAAAGCAGTGGTTGCCTCGCCGCCCCCTTTGTAGGGAATCATCATGGCTGCACTCGAGGGCAATCCCAGTTGACTCAGCATAACCTCTACCGCCAAATGCTGTGTGGTTCCAGGTCCGGCACTGGCGTAGTTCAATTTACCGGGATTGGCGCGAATGGCATCAAGCAAATCTTTCAGGTTTTTGTAGGGGGCATCGGACTTCACGACACAAACTACGGGATTGAAATCCAGCAGCGAGATGAAAGTGAAATCATTCCACTTGTACGGTGTTTTGCTATCAAGCGCTGGTGTGATTGCCTGAGATCCACCGCGAGACACTAACAAGGTGTAGCCATCAGGGGCAGAGTTTCGAACCCGTTGCGACCCAATCGTGCCAGAGGCACCAACAATGTTTTGCACAACTACGGATTGCCCAATGATTTTGCTGGCCACAGCCGCAAGATTTCTGCCGGAGAAATCGCTGTCGCCACCAACGGCATAAGGCGCAATTAAGGTAATGGGCTTATTGGGGTAGCTTTGGGCAAATGCAACCCCCGATCCCAAGGCGGTCATTAAGACCCCTGCTAATACCGAATGACCCAAGAAGCGCTTGCTGACCTTAAACATGTAGTCTCCTCCACAATGGGATGGTGTGATCAATGAAGAGCCCCATACTACAGGCTCATTCGAGCCAATCCTATTAGGGTATTAACTAGGTGATCTGGTCAATCAGACGGCTAACTCAACCGATAGCTTGGTTCCAGGAACAATGATTCCACCGCGATCGCCTGGAGTCACCGAGCCCCAGCGGGACGCAAAGTAATCTGGCAATGGTCGTGCGGTAGTAGGTGCAATCCACAGACGTAGTAAATGGCGTGCCCGCTCTGGCTCCGGCCAATTGTGAAAGTCATTTCTAGAATGCAGAATCTGGTGATTGTGTATGAGTTGAATATCGCCAGGCTCAAAGGCCATCTGTAATGCAAAACCAGGTTCTTGCAAGATGGCATCGATGAGATCCATCACCTCAATTTGCTCTTTGGTCAGCCGTGGCGCATTTGGAAAGCGTGTTTGCGCTTCTTCAATGTAGTGACGCAGATACACACACGACAGTTGTCCTTGATACCAATTAAAGATGGGGATCTCAAACCAGGGATCCCTGCCTGCGGGCACCTCACCCCTGCGATCGGTTGGATAAGGAGTAAACATCGCCGGGATTAAATCAGGGCGACGTTTTACCATCTCGTTGTAGAGCGCCATCGAGCTAGCAATGAACGATTCTCCGCCCTCCTTGGCTTTTTTTAGGCAGAGCAAGCCAACGATATCGGCGGAGTCGGTGTGGTAATCGAGTTTCTTATTCGTTTGGTAAAAGCGCGCACCAGCCTCAACCTTGGCGCCTTGATCACGCACATGACCAAGTAAGTGACCCTTGCCGTTACTGCTGCGCAGGCTTCCCATATGTCGACCGATACCCATGTAGATACTTGCGGCTTTCTCAATGCTCCATGATTGAATTGGCAAGCCTCTCAACATAACAAAGCCGCGACCGTGCAAAAGAGTAGTGAGTGCGTCAGCGATAAATGGCTTGAGCTTGGTCAGGGGAAAAGAGTCAGTTGAAATGTTCTGGAGCGCTATACCGGTATTGCTAAAGTGATCGGCGGCGGCTTCGAGTTCAGCGATCTGCTCGGGGGTCCAATGAACAATCCAGCTAACGTCGTTTTGAATTTCTCTACCCTGCCAAGCGCAGTCGCCTTGTATGGATTGGGGAATACTGCCTATGGCGGTTACTGGTTGACCAACTTGCATTGTGTGCTCTCCTCAATAGACATGGTGATGGACGTATCGTTGAAGGCGAGTCTATTAGAAAAAAGTGGCATTCCCGCGGTTGGTATCCACACTTATAGCAAGGGTGGTTGAAAACTCTACTTATAGCTACCTTTTTTTAATAGGGAGGATTACCCCTGCTTGGACACTTGACCGAAGGCTTGTTTAGATTCTGGCGCATCGATACCTGCCAGCCTGATCTTGTGCTGCACCTTTTGAGCATCAAGCACGACGATGGTGTCTCCATCACTTACACGTACTACACGGCCCTTGATGACATCGGCGTGAGCGCTGACAGTCAGCAGGGCAGCGAGGATGAGGCGAAGGAACATCATTAGGTGGATTTATTCGCCCACTGCTTCTCTCACACACATCGTGATATAGCGTTTCCAAGCTTTGCCTGGAATTTTTCTGTCAGCGGCGGCGACCTCACATTTATCAATGGCGTCTAGCTCACACTGTTTAAGGAAAGATTTCTTTGCTGCTCCTGCCAACTTCTTCTCTTGTGCAGAGGAATTGCAGGTAGATGCTGGTGCTGGTGTCTGTGCGACCACGGAAGTCGAGATGCAAAAGGCAGCGAGGATTGCTGTGATTAGAACTGCTTGGGTCTTCATACTGAACTTCCTTCTCGGGTGAAATTTCAAAGTGCATCCTGTGTGACAGAAATTACTGGATAAGCCTGGTTCTGATAACAGGGTGAAGGGCATTCGATGATCGGGCCTTTTTGGATCTGATCTGCTTATCGCCAATGAACCATAGGTAGACCTGCTACAGGACTTTGAAAATACGGAATAGTTGTTCCCATCAGACTGCCAACGTAAACCGTTCGCAAATCCGGGCCACCAAAAGTGATGCTTGCCATCCAAGGAGCGAGCGTGCCCCGCGCCGCCAACATGTCATCAGATGTAACAGTGCCACTGGACATGTGGTCAAGAAGTTGCTTAGATGTAACGGGATCTCCGTCGTCTAACAAAAGCTTTCTATCACCCTGTGGAGTTAGAGCGATCATTTGGTCGACCATGACCAACGTACACCAAAGATTGCCAAATGCATCGAAGGCGATGCCGTCTGGGAAACCTCCCAGATGCGAAGGGCCAAAGATCTCACGATCACTCAATGTAACGCCTTGCGCGGTTTCATTAAGACGCATTCGAGTGATGTGAGGGCCTGTTGTTTCGACTATGTATATCCACTCTTCACGCGCATCTAAACGCACTTCATTAGTGAAGTAAAAACTATCGGCAACAATACGTAGCGAACCGTTCTCTACAATTGCAATATAACCATCCTGGACTCGTGTACTGGCTGCCTTGGTCCAGGGGTTCATTTTTGTAGAGATAGTTAACCAGATACGGTTTTTTGAATCTCTAAGTACGAAATTGACTTTACCAATTGGCTTGCCATCAATCCTGTCGTAAAGAACCCGACTAGCCCCGTCGCGAGTCATCACCTCCAGACAATCGGTTCCAAAATTGCTTATGAGGATGTCACCGTTGGCAGCAAAGGCCAAGCCATTTGGCAATGTGCCAGTGGTGAATTTGGTCTCAATATCAGTGTTATTGGCAACCGCCGAGCGCTCAAATCGCGAGTCTGTACGTTGCCCAATAAAGCGCTGCGCACCGTCAGCGGCAATACGTGTCACACCCCCACGCGCATCTGCCACCCAAAGTGTTCCATTACGCTCTGCCAAGATGCATTCAGGGCGTTGTAAGTCGCGCCCAATGGTGCGAATCTTGTCACGCTCAATTTCAAATCCATCCAGCGGATTATTTTTTGTATCCAACATGATTCATGCCCTCAATTTGCAAGATATTGGAGGTGATGGTAATCCCCCCGTTCTTGTAAGGGGGCTAGAAGTAGACACTTCAGGTGAGCAAGTCAACCGCAGTTGGGCCGTGATCCAGCCCCTGTACCGCCGTGGGAGTTCAGGCAGAAGCGCTGATCTGCAACCTGAAAAGTGTCTAGAAATTTGGGGAATACCAGCAGGACCTCTTGATGTCGATACAAAATACTACCTGCCGAGGTATGAGGAGCCTACAGAAAATAACGTCATCGAAGCGATGGAAGCATGGATTCTCAGGGAAGCAATCCGAGCACTTCCTCCCGAGGCACCAATTTTGACATGTCATGATGAAGTACTGTCGCTCACTGATCATGTGCCTTTGATCAGAACTACCTGGTGGGAGTCTTCAATTTTGAGGTTGGCTAAGTACTGCAGTACAAGAGCGACTTGAAGCTAGGACTATGGCATGATCAGGCGACTGTGCCACCGTGGGGGTGACGGCAGAAGCGTCAATCTGCGCTATAAAGATGTCGAGGAATTTGGGGCAATACCAGAGGATTCCCATTAAACCAATCGAACCAAAAACAGGAGACAAAAATGGATGCTTGGAAATCTGAAATTAGAGATGGAATGCACATTGACTGGGACATGCCCATCGTAATGGATGATGGGCTTGTTTTGCGTGCAGATATCTTCCGACCAATCCATGAGGGAAAGTTCCCTGTCATTCTTTCCTACGGTCCATATGGCAAGGGACTCTCGTTTCAAGAAGGTTATAAAACTGCATGGGAAATCATGGAGCGCGAAAACCCTGATGTCATGCGCGGCTCGAGTAACAAATACCAAAACTGGGAAGTCGTTGATCCTGAGAAATGGGTACCAGACGAATACGTTTGTATTCGTATTGATTCTCGTGGCGCAGGCAGATCGCCAGGGTTCATGGATCACAACAACGCACGAGAAACAAAAGACATCCATTTATGCATCGAGTGGGCTGCACAACAAAGTTGGTCCAACGGCCGTGTGGGGATGAATGGTATTTCTTACTACGGAAGCAATCAATGGCGTGCAGCTGCTAGCAAACCCAAACATTTGGCTGCTATCTGTGTGTGGGAAGGCTGGAACGACAACTACCGTGAATCCAATCGACATGGAGGCATTGCTTGCTCGTTCCGTAAAAACTGGCTGGAAATGCAAGTCAAAACGGTTCAGCACGGAGTTGGTGATAGGGGTAAAAAAAATCCGCTTACTGGTGAAACTGTTTGTGGCCCAGTTACCTTGCCTGAAGAAGAGTTGCGTAAAAACATAGAAGACATCTGGAAGCGCGTCATGGACAACGAAATGATGTGTGATTGGTACGTCGAGCGCTCAGCTAACTTAGAAAAAGTGGACATACCGCTTTTGAGTGCTGCAAATTGGGGTGGTCAAGGCTTGCACACCCGCGGTAATTTCGAAGGATTTGTGCAATCAAAGTCCAAGAACAAGTGGTTGGAGGTCCACGGAGGCTCCCACTGGGCGCCTTTCTATACAGACTATGGCCTTGCTATCCAAAAGCGTTTCTTTGATTTTTATCTCAAGGGCAAGAAAAATGGTTGGGAAAAAACTCCCAAGGTGTCATTGCTGGTAAGAAGCCCGGGTGAAAAATTTACGCCTCGTTCTGAAAACGAGTGGCCATTAAAGCGAACCCAATGGACGTCGCTTTACTTAGAGCCACAGAAAATGACCTTTTCTCAGTTTCCATTAAAGCAAGAGGCTCAGATTCAGTACGACATGATGGGTGATGGCGTTACCTTTGCTTTTCCACCGCAAACCCAGGAGGTTGAGTTAACAGGGCCCATGGCTCTCAAAATATTCATTTCCTCTTCGACGATTGATGCAGATATTTTTGCTGTGGTGCGGGTGTTTGATCCTCAAGGCAAAGAGGTTTTATTTCATGGCGCCCTTGACCCCAAAACACCAATTGCACAGGGCTGGCTCAGGGCTTCACATCGAAAATTAGATAAGAAAAAAAGTTTGCCCTATCGGCCTTGGCATAGCCATGACGAGAAGCAACCATTGAAGCCAGGAGATATTTACGAATTGGATGTTGAAATTTGGCCCACATGCATTGTGGTGCCTAAGGGGTATAGACTTGCTTTGTCCATTCGCGGACGTGACTATGAGCATGACGATGCAGCTGCAGTTCTTTCGAACATGAAAAATCCGATGAAAGGGTGCGGCCCATTCACGCATGAAGATGAGCAAGACCGTCCGCCTGCAATTTTTGGAGGCAAGGTCACTCTGCATGCAGGACCCAAGCACAAAGCGAGGTTGTTAGTCCCTGTAATTCCCAAGATTAAGTAATTTTTTAGTAGGAGGCACTATGAAAACTAGTTCATTTAAAAAATGGGGATCCAGATTTGTAATTTTCATTTCAATTTTATTTATTGAAGTGGTGAATGCACAGACAGGTTCTTTTCCCAACAAGCCTATAAAAATCATTATTCCTTTTCCACCCGGAAATACGATGGACTTGATGGCGCGGCTCATTTCTCCAAAATTGTCAGAGCGGCTTGGGCAGCAAGTAATTGTTGAAAACCGTCCGGGTGCTAGCGGTATGCTGGGCCTTGATTTGGTCGCCAAATCAAACCCTGACGGTTACACCTTAGGTGCTGGGCAAGGAGGCAACCTTGTGGTGCTTCCTCATACAAGCAAGAATGTGCCCTACGACGCTCTGAAGGACTTCACGCCAATTGCCATTTCAACCACTAACTATCTTGTTGTAGTCGGTAGCACAGGTTCACCTTTCAAGTCGCTACCTGAAATGATTTCATGGGCTAAGGCTAACCCAGGCAAGTTAACGGTTGCTACCAATGGCGAGGGCGGATTTCCACACCTTATTTTTGAGCATCTGCGCATGATGGGTAATTTTTCTTTCAACCATATTCCTTACAAAGGTTCAGCGCAAATCGCTACCGACTTGATCGGCGGGCAAGTGCAAGCTGCGGTCGATGGAGTGACTGGGATGACCCCCCACATTAAATCTGGACGCATCAACCTCTTGGCAGTGACGAGCAAGAACAGAGCCCAACAATGGCCCGATGCGCCCGCCGCCTCTGAGGCTGTGCCAGGCTACGAGTCTGGTGGATGGTTTGGTTTTGTTGGCCCTGCGGGTATGCCGCGAGATGTCGTTATGCGGCTTAATGACGAAATAAACCGCGCGATGAAGAGTCCCGACGTTACAGATAAATTGATGGCCGCTGGCCTCAATATGGTATATGAATCTCCAGATTATTTTGGCGAAATTATTAAAAGTGATTTTGCCAAGTACGGCAAATTAGTAAGAGACATTGGCTTCAAGCCGA
>Ga0129336_10000090_pt1 | contig 41580 bp, 59 predicted proteins | sample CPB6_02_DNA_FD_96878 | JGI IMG/M metagenome (GOLD analysis project Ga0129336, IMG submission 96878) | Freshwater to marine salinity gradient microbial communities from Chesapeake Bay, USA - CPBay_Sum_0.6_0.2_DNA | ecosystem: Environmental > Aquatic > Marine > Coastal | place: USA: Chesapeake...
GCCTGAGTAGCTCAGCTGGATAGAGCAACGGTTTTGTAAACCGTAGGTCGTCGGTTCAAGTCCGACCTTGGGCTTCCGTGTGAAGGAAGATGCAAAAGCCTGGAGACCCCTCCAGGTTTTTTTGTATAAATAACACAGAAGAAATCCTATGTAATTAAGGGTACCTGAGGAACATGCCACTAACCAAATTAGAGAATTTAATTTCTAGTAAAACTGGAAGATATCTATATGTTTCACCTGACGATTTTAATGCTTCTGATGCATTAGACAATAGAGGCAACTCCCCAACCCGTCCTTTCCTCACAATTCAGAGAGCATTCCTAGAGGTTGCTAGGTACTCGTATGTTCCTGGTCAAGAGAATGATCGTTTTGACCAATTTACAATTATGTTGTCGCCTGGCAACCACTATATTGATAACCGTCCTGGTATCATGAATCCAGAGGAAATTGTTCCTTTTGCATTCAACCAGGCAACACAAGAATGGGAAGACAATTCTATTGTTGACCTTAAAAATCCTAACAATATTCTCTATAAGTTTAATGGTCCTAACGGTGGTGCTACCATTCCTAGAGGCACATCTCTCGTTGGTATGGACCTTCGTAGAACTCGCCTGCATCCTCTATATGTTCCAGATCCTGCAGATAAAGATGTTCCACGTTGCACCCTATTCAACGTAACTGGTGGTTGTTACTTCTGGCAGTTTACTATTCTTGATGGTGATGTAGAGCCAAATTCACCATTATATGATGCTCAAGCAGGAATTGGTAAGGTTTATTCGCAACCTAATTCTACAATTACTCAGGTGCCATATTATTCGCACCACAAAATTTGTAACTTTGAATTCGCTAGCAGAGAAGATCTTGGTCTTCTTTACAGAAAGATTGCTCGTGCATTCTCCTTATATCAACCAACAATTGATGATCCTGGTGAATTCACTCAAAGACCACAAGAAAACAGAATCGTTGGTCCTCTGCAGGATGCTATTCGTATTGATTCTATTACAGTTAATAACGTTGTAGGCACTACTGCACTTGACGTTACTGTTAAAACAAAGACGAATCATGGTTATTATGTAGGACAAGCAGTTGCTGTAAGTAATCTTCGCTCAACTCTACCAGCTGGAGCAACAACTGCTATTCCTCTCGCTAATGATCCTCTCACTGGTGTATTTGCAGTTAGAGGAATCAGCATCACTGATCCCAAAGAATTCAGTTACCGTGTAGAAGGTAAGAATGCAGCTGCTGTTGGTCTAGGTGATAGAATCGGACAACCAATTACGCCTCCTACGCTCGATACAAACGCCATTACACAGGCAGAAGTTGACTCGGTAGAATCTGCCTCACCATACGTCTTCAACGTTTCTATCCGCTCTACGTGGGGTATCTGCGGCATCCACGCTGATGGTAGCAAGGCAAGTGGTTTCAAGTCGATGGTTATCGCCCAATATACGGGTGTTTCGCTACAGAGAGACGATAGAGCGTTTATTCGCTACGACGAATTCAGCAACACATGGAATCAAGCGCCTCTAACTGATGCGTTTGCAACCACACCTTACCACACGAAAGGTGATGCATATTGGAAAGATGATTGGAGAAACTTCCACGTCAAGGCATCGAATGATGCTTTCATTCAGAACGTTTCGATCTTCGCTGTAGGTTTCGCTGACCACTTCTTGATGGAGTCTGGTGGTGACATGTCGATCACCAACTCTAACTCTAACTTTGGTAATACCTCTCTACATGCTATTGGTTACAAAGGATATTCCTTTGCTCAGGATCAAGGTGGATATATTTCACACATTGTCCCACCGAAAAAAGTAACAACTACGACCAAGAAACTACAGTATTATACTTTTAATCAAATTAAATCTAGAAATAGTAACGCACAGAATTTTGATGGTCCAGGCGGCACTAGTTCTATTACTACAAAACTTTACTTGGGACATGAGACTGCTGGAGATCCTCTCATCAAACCAGCAACTGTTGTTGGTGGATTTAGAATTGGTGCAAAAGCACATGACAAAATTTATGTAAAACTAGATTCTGCTACAGGATTTACTGGATCTATTCGCAGCGCCGAAATTGCTCCTGCTGGATACAGAAAGTGGAGTGTTGCAATGTCAACATTGAGTCCAACTGTATCTACTGGAGTATCTAATAATGACCAGGATGCAGCAAACTTAATTGACCTCAATAGAGACTTTATTGCATCTGAAACATACGGATATATTACTCGTAAGTATCCATATCTTCTAACCAGAGACATTAGCATTAACAAGTGCAGAAGAGACGTTGGGTATATTCTAGAAGCAGTTGCAAATGACCTTCGCGTTGGTGGTAATGTCAATGCTGTACAGGCTGCTCAGGCATATTACACTGGTAATAATCTAGATTATATTGAAAGTGAAAAAGAAGAGACATTAGATGCTTTCAACTACGCTAGAAGTCTTGCCATTGGAGCAATGCGTAATTGGAATTTCTATATTAATAATTGCTCTACTTTTATTAATCAGGCAACAGTAACTGTCCCTGCGGGTATCACCACAATTGGTATTGTCGAGGGTATGTCTGTTACAGCAACAGTTGCTGCTGGACAGACTAATCCTATTCCTGCTGGGACATATGTAAGAGAAATTATTAGTACAACACAATTCAAATTAGGTAACAGAAATGATACTGAAGATGTAAATGCAACTGCTACAATTATTGCAACTGGTGCATCTGCAGGTGGAGTTACACTTAATTTTGAATTAACACAGGGTAAGTTTGCTACTTCTTCTGGTAGAAACTTTGATGCTGGCACTCTCATCAATCTTAATAAAGAATTTATTGCAGAAGAAGCACTAAATCTTGCTAAAGCACAATATCCTGCTGTAACAGTTCCTAATGATACTAAGTGCAAGAGAGATATTAAGTATGTCCTTGAGGGTGTAATTAAAGACCTTGGAAACTTTGGCAATTCTGGAATTGTTGAAGCTGCAGAAGCATATGTTGGCGCTCCTTCTCGTTATTTTGATGCTAAAAATCTTATTCTTGCTAATAGAAGAGAAATTGTCGATAAAGCAGCTGCAAAACTTGCTATTGATTATCCTGATTTTTATTATGGTGGAAGTGGGTTTACCAACGGCGGAGATGCACAAACAAATGTATTTTCAAGATATAAAGATTCTTATCGTTTAATTCAGCAAAATCGTGCTGAAATTATTAATAACGCATATAATGCTCTTGTTACAAATGGTCTTCCAAATCCACAACCAACTGATTTAGAGAATAAGTGTAAGCGTGATATTGGATATTTCATTGACGCAGTTTCTACAGATTTAACTACGCTAGGAAATTCTTATTCTATTGATTTTATTCGTCAATATTTTGTTGCGGATAAAGTAAATGGTAAAGTATTGACATTTACAAATACTGCTGGCACTACTCTTGCAAATAGAGCAAATAGAGTTTATAGTGGTATTGCAACTACTACAAATGGTAGTGGTATTGGAGCCACATTTAATGTAAATAGAAATTCTACTGGTGCTATTGGTAGTATTACAATTGCTACTGGGGGATACAAGTATGCAGTTGGTAACACAATTACTATTCCAGGATCTGCTATTGGTGGTGTAGATTTAGTTGATAATATTGTTGTTACTGTATCTACTGTGGAGCAAGCATGGATTACTGGTGGTCTTCAAGGAGAAGAAACGCAATCTATTTTTGCATACAATGCAGCAATTGCTCAAATGAAGAGAGCAATTACAAATCAACTAACAGTAAAAGATTTATCGCTTACTGGTGACCCCGCTCCAAATACTCCTGAGTCTGGAGTTAGCGTATTTGGCACTCCAGGTAATACTGCTAACAACACCGATTTGCAGTCCTGCACTAATGTCCAGCAAACTCTAGATACTCTTGGCAATATTATCTTTGCAAGAATTCGTCAGGGTGATCTTGTAACTGCAACTACGCAAAACCCAGCACTTCCAACTATTAATTATGGAAGCGCACCAGAATTCCAAGCAAAATGTAAGAGAGATATTGGTTATATTGTTGATGCTATCGCAGATGACCTTGCTCTTGGTGGCAATAATAATATTATTACTGCGACTAAATTCTATTTTGATAGCACTGGCAATACTCTTATCACTAATGGTCTTGCTGGAGAAATTTCGCAATCAGTTACTGCATTTAGTGCAGCTAGAGACCTTTGCTTCAAAGCAGTTACTAATCAGTTGAATGTAAGAGATTTTGATATTTCTCCTGGTCCTGCTCAAATTGGTGTTGCTGGTCCAAATATTCCAAATGATAATCCTAATTCTTGTTTAGATGTAAGAAATACTATAGATTCGTTGTTTGGTATTATTCTTACTAAATTACAAAATGGTAATTATCAATATCCACCTCTCAGATATAATGCTGGTGCTGAGTCTTTAGTTGGTGAATTGGATATGAGTGTTTATGCATATAAGAAAGCAAGAGATCTTGCTATTCTTGCTATGCGTAATTGGAGAACTGGTGATGGCACATCCACTGATCCTCTATATGTTAAGAATTCAAATACTTTATTAAATTATTCTGTAGATAACTCGATTGACACTACCACCGCTGGCGTGCCTGTTTGTGCTGATGTTGCTTATGCAATTGCAACAGAATTTGATATTCTTCTAGGTGCTCTCACAAATACAACTGCTCTTCCACCAAAAACTTTTGGAAGCAGTGAGTATGTAGAAAGACAAAGACCACAAAGAGATAATAGTATTATCAACGATACTACAACTCCAACTAACAAGTGTGCTGGCACTAAGGATGCTATCATTGAGAAGATGCGTGTTATTGAAAGCATTATTCGCAATGGTGCAGATGCAGAGCCATTAGTTTCTCAGTTGGTTAATACTTCTTCGTTCGCACAGAGAGCAACATTATTCCGTGTCGCTGGTGCTAACCCACACAACTTAGAAACTGCTACTCCAGTTAGATTGGTTGCAAGAGCAAGAGTTGATAGCACTACTGGTAGACCAGTTAATGTTGACAAGAGACTAATTAGACTACCAAAAGGTTTTGAAAGCAATAAAGTTTATTATGTAATTGCTCCTGGTAAAATAACTGCTCCGTTTGATTATTCTGCTGGAGGTGCTACTTCTCAGTTTAATGATGGACAAGTATTCATGCTTGCTACTTCTAGAGAAAATGCAACTGCGGGTAACTACATTTATTCTTCCGAAACAAATGGGTTGGACCCAGATGTGCAGATTGAAGTTCATCAGTATTTGACAGATGTAAATTACGATTTGCATCGTTATACTTGCTCATTGGTTTCATCGAGAGTATTCCAAACCAGCACAAATCATGTATTTGACACTGGCATTGCTGGTGTCCAAGTGCAAAAAGTATTCTTCTATCCATTAGAAGAAAATCTTGTTAATGGTCAAGCGATTGGTGCGGCATTAAATACTTTACCTGCGAAGACAAGTGGTGGCAGATTAGAAATTAATAGAACTTTTTATGTTGGTCGTCCTGCCACATATACCACAAATAATCAATTCTCAATTTATCTAACTGAAAGCGATGCAATTAATAGACAAAACGCATTGCAGTTCAATTTCCCATTCACATATTCTTTCCAAGTATTTGCAAACAGAAAGAGAAGCCCATTTGGATATGATCCATTACAGTCTGGTTGGTTTATCAAGACTCTTCTTTCCACTAATGAAATTTACGCTCGTTTGACACTAAATGATCCTAATCTTGGATCTTCTTATGCAAATAAACCAGAAAAGACGCCTGATTCATTCTTCTATAGAGCAGATGATGCTAGAGATAAGTCAGATAAGGTATATCGTTTCCGTTATGTGATTCCTAACTATCGTGATGATGTTAGAGATCCTATTAATGGATTTGTAATGAAGATTAGAACGGACGAGACAAGAAAACTTTTACCACAAAGACTTCTTCTCAAGCCTGTTGCACAAAATGATCCTAAGACTGCTACTTTCTTTGAAACTGGAGTGCAGAATCCTAAGAGACTTGGATTGCCCGCCACTTCATCTCAAGCAGCGGTAACATACGATCCTTACAATCCAACGAATAGAAAGAGAATTGCTGGCACCAGCACTTCTTCTAATATTTCTTTTACTATTCAATCTGCAAAAATTGTAACTGGTGATTATCTAGAAATGGTGGTATTTGACCATGGACTAGATTTAGAGTCACTGAAAGCAAAAAGATTTGTCACTGTTAAAGTTGCTCAACCTCAAGGTGGCAATGGAGAATTTTTGACAAATAGTAGAATTGATTGGTATGGTGAATACACTGGATCAGCTATTGTGCATTCTTGGTTTGGCACAGAACCAGTTGAAGGTGGAACAGAAACATTTAACTATCTTATTCTCAAGGATGTTGAGGGAGAAATTGATTTTGATGAAAAAACACAAACTTTCTTCCGTCAAACAATTTCTGGTCAAGCAGATGTAACTGCAGAATTAATATCCAGACCAAACTTCGGTAAAGAAGATAAGTCTGAATATCTATATGGCGTAGAAGCATCTAATGTTTATACTGTAACTCCTGGCGATATTATTACTGATGATGCTGCTAGACAATATAGAGTCATGAGCGTCGAAGATGTTGAAGATTTGGAGCAATCATATTACATCTATAAAATTGATGAAATTCAAAGAAGAATTCCGCGTCAGCAAGATGGTGTATATTATCTAACAGCTATTCGTGGTGATATTTCTCCATATCCAACGGGCGCGGGCGTCGGCACAAACTTTAGAAACTTTAAGTTTAGTCAACCAGTATCTAGATTATATCCTCTTGCATATAAAAATGATCCTCTTCTCTTCCAATATGATGGAGCTGATGAATTAGGTGGAAATCAGAATATTCAAATCGTAGACCCACCAGCATCTGTTTGTGCGGCAGATAATTACGTTCATGGATCTGTTTCGATTAATGATGCTAAAAATTCATTAACTAAAGAAGCAGTATTAGATTTTACTCAGGATCCTGGATCTGGTAATTATACGTTTACTGGTAATAATGTGCTTAAAGCTCTTCCTGGTGCAGCAGCATCTGGTGCAGAAGAAAGATTAATACCTATTGCTGGTGATTCTGCATACCCATTAGAGCAAAGATTGTATGTTGAGCTTCGTAGACCATCGATTGCTCGTGCTGGTAACCACACGTTTGAATATCTAGGTTTCGGTCCTGGTAACTACTCAACTGGTTTCCCAGCAAGACAGACTGTTATTCTTACTTCGGTACAAGACTTCTACGCACAGGCGAAGAAGCAAGACGCTGGTATTGTATTCTACACTGGTATTAACTCTAACGGTGAGTTGTATATTGGTAACAAGAAGATTAATGCTATTACTGGTGAAGAATCATTTGTAGAGCCTATTATTCTTGAAGAAGAAGAGGCAGATGCTGGTGATCTAGGAAGTCTCGTTACGGTATTTGAAGATCCCGTAACATTTGAGAATATTATTACTCTTAATGCTCCACCAAATCTTAAAAACTTCTTTAACTCTCCTGTAGAAGTTAATGTTGATCCTGAATTTAATGGTATAATGACTCCTCCATCATTGAGGGTTGTATCACGTCCTGGTAATAGACAAGCATTATTGCCTGGCGATGATGATCCATTAATTGATACGACAAAAGCTGGCGATATTATCATTGATAAGAATAGAGTAAGAGCTGCTATTTTTGATATGAATACACGCGGCACCCAGCGTTATTCATTCCGCACAGCAATTAATAACAATACTCCGAATCAAGATACTTCTGGATTGAGAGCAAGAATCAATTCTAACCAAACATTGCAATTTGGATCTAGCGTCCCTCTTTCGGGAGATGTAGTTCTTAAAGGTGCTGAAGTTGGATATTCTGGATCTTTGGGATGGGTATATGCTAATACATTCTCTGCGTATAGACTAAATGCAGCTGCTGGACAAGAATCTAGCATTGATATCACTGGAATACAATTTTATCCTAATCTTAATATCATTAAATTAATTTTCCAAGTTGGAAAAGTTAATTTTAGCACGACTAATCCAGGTGCGTCTTTGGGAATCACCACAAATACGCAAATACGTATTACTGGTGCAATTGATAGATTGGCAGTATTGAATGGAGTCCATACTGTTTATAATAATCCTACCGAGGGGTATGAGTATAATGCTTCTAATAGTTATGTGTATCTATTAACGACTAGAGCATCTGAAGCAACTCTAATTGGATCTCCTCCATATGTTTATTCTGTTGTATCTATAGTCCAACCAACTATTGAAATCGCTAGATCTGATTCCCAATGGAAAGAAGTAGGTGTAATTGGATCTGAATCAATTAGAACCAGAACATCTCAATATGGCGATTATAGACTAGGAATTAATACTGTTGCTAGAGCTAATTCTACCGATTGGAATGTTGGATATGTTACTACTTCTACCGATCCTAGAGCCAATTTAGATGTAGTTGGTAATGCTTTTATTAGTGGTAAGTTACAAAATAACTTTACTGATTTAGCAACTTTCTCTAATACTAATAAGGCATTTATTGTTGGTGGAGATAGTGCAAATCCAGATACAACAGCTACATTCAGAATTTCTACGGTGCCACTTCCTTCTCCAGGCGCAACTGCTGATCTTGGCGGGGGAAGAATTGGTATTAATGTTGGTGATGGTGCTTTAGATAAAAACTTAGTTGTTTCTGGTGATGCTAGAATTACAGGTGACTTTACTTTCCAAAGTGATATTGATGTAAATGGTGGAGATATTAGATCAACATCTGGCGCATTTTCTATCGCAAATCAATCTGGAACTTCTAATTTAACTTTATCTGGATATGCTACTACTATTAATCTTGGCAATCTAACTACTTCTTCTCAGACTATCAATGTTGGAAATGCAGCAAGTAGTCAAACAATCAATATTGCCACAGCAGCTACTGGACAAACAAGATTAAATATTCATACAAATTCTACTGATTCTGTAATAAATCTTGGCACAGTACCTAATACTCCAAATACTACTTCTTCCTTAATAACTTTGGGTGGTGCTTTTGAAAATAGAGCATCAAGTAGATTTAGAGTTAAAAACTATCAAACAGTTTTAGATGGTATTTTAACAATTAATGGTGGAATAATCAATACAACATCTACTACTGGTGAATTTAGTATATTTACTGAAGGATTAAATACTCTTTCTATTGGATCTTCAGTTGGTAATTTGAATCTCGGTGGTGTTGCTGGATTTACTAATATCAGACATGGTATTAAAGTTGCTGGAGCAGCATTTTTTGAATCTGATGTTACACAGAATGGTGGTTTTAGAAATTCTAGTGTTGGGGTAGATAGAAATGTCTTGGGTTCTATCAGGATTTTCTCTGTTGCTAGAAATGCTAATGTAGCAACAATAGTTACTGTAAATCCACATAATTTAGCTACTGGAAATCTTGTTTCAGTAAGATGTAGTTTTGATAGTTTTGCTACGGTTAATACAGTTTCTATTACTGTAGTTGATAGCACTACATTTACTTATTCAAATACTGGCAGCAATGTTACAACAACTAGTGCAACTGGTAGCGTTACCACTGGAATTGGATTTAATCAAGCTACTGGTAGTCTTGCAAATCTAAACATTGATTATTATTCAGTAAGTGATAGTGTTGATGGTGCTGCAAATGTCCAGACAGTTACTAGCAATAAGTTGTTGGTAGAAGGTCATTGGTTTAGTCAAAATGATGCTGTTAGATTTATAGATGTTGGAAACTTGTCTGGAGTTTCTGTAAATACTGTCTACTATGTAAGAGAAAGAGATCTTGCAGGGTTTACATTACAAAATAATTCTGGTGGTTTAATAACAATTGGTTTAATTGGTGGCGCTACAAATGCTGGCACAGCTAGAATTGGATTATCACAAACATTTGTAGATACTGCTGGTGATTTACCTTGGGGAGATAATAGCTTCTTAAATACAGATGGCACTTGGACGTTACCTATTAACAATCCAAGAGGAATTGCAATTAACCAACTATATTTGATTGGCACGGAAATTGTTAAAACTGTTTCTTTCCCAACTTCATTCAATCCAGATTCTCCAACTACTTATACTGTAAGAGTTGAGAGAGCACAAGACGGTACTGCTAGAACTTCACATCCAGATGGAGAGAGGTTATATCGTTTAGTAAAACAAGAAAATGCCTCATATATTTTCCCAAATCCAGTACTTGCTACAGCAACTACCGTTAATATTGCTGAATTCTCTGGTACTTTACGTTTAGGTGATTTACTAAGAATTAATAAGGGACTTCAAAATGAAGAATATGTGAGAATTAGTCAGATTAATACTTCCGATGCTCAAGCATTTGTTATTAATAATGGTGATTTTGGCACAACAGTGTTGCCAAAGAATCCTTTACAAATGCTCAAAACTATTTCCACTACAGGAAATACTCAAATTATTGGAGATGTTATTATTGGTTATGATACCAGTCAAAATAGTGAAAATCCAGCAAATGACCTTGCATTAGCAGATTATTATCAAGCACCATCCAGCACATCTGTTGGACCTGCGATATCTCAATCTGGAGGAGGAAATTTAAAAGTACATAACTCTATTGAATTAAGTGGTAACACCACAACATCTACTCCAGGAAGACAATATTTTGTAATCACCAATGGATCTATTCCTAAATTCTTTGTCGAGTCTGCTAGTGGAGATACTAAATTGTATGATGGTGCAGATTTTAAAATTTATAAAGATTCTTTCTATACTTCTGGTAATTTTGATAAAGGTAGAGTTGATGGAGCTGTAAATCTAGCACTTGAAGTATTGGGTGATACTGGAAATACTAAGATTGCTGGTACTTTAAGAGCAGGAGATGATTTTGCGGTTGGCACACTAGCAAATTCTAGTAACGCCGAAACAGTAACTAATGTATTTACTTCTAGATTTACGGTTGATGCTCAAACTGGTGATACTTTTGTTGGCAGATATCTCACTGTAAATGGAAATTCTACTGCTTCTCCTTCTGCTGGAGTAAATACTTTATCAGTAAACGGGTTAGGTGTTAGTGGTGCTAAACCATTCAGAATTAAGCAAGATGCGTCAATCGATGCATTTGGTGAAAATAATTTCTATAATATCAATGGTGGTAGAAAGACAGTCTTTGTTTCTACACAAGGAAACACCGATTCTACTGCATATAATTTAAAACCAAATTTACAGTATCTAGTAAGACCATCATCTAACCTAGTCCTTAGATTACCTTCAAATGCTATAACTGGAGATATTGTTAGAATTGTTGATGTTGGTGGCGTATTGAATTTTGCAATTAATCTGATTATTAGAGCTCCAGCAGGTGTTAGATTACAAAATAGCTCAACTGGCAGTAATTTAGGTGGACTTGGTAGTGCATATGCAGGTGGTGAATTGATTGTCAATACACCAAATGCTGGATTTGGATTAATTTACTCTGGTGATACTGATGGTGATGGAAATGGCATTCCTTCCGACCAACAAGGTTGGTATCTAATGGAGATTTAATTTATGGCATATAAAGATGCTGCAAATTATAATACAGTAAAGTCTATGAAAGGATTGCCAATTGGTGCAATTCTTCCATGGACAGGTCAACAAGATTCTATTCCTAGGGGATGGATACAATGTAGTGGCACCACTTTTGAGACAGCTAGATATCCTTTATTATATCAAACGATAGGAAACGCATATGGAGGAACAGCAAATTCTACATTTGCTATTCCTAATTTGAATAATACACCAAAAGCAATGGTTGATATTTTTAGAGGTCATTACTATTGGTTAGATTCTTCGGTTAGAGGTGCTGCCCACAATCCCAATCCAACTGGATCTATTCCGATAACAAGCAATACTTTTTGGACTCATGTTGGTGGTGCCGATAATGGCAATCAATCTTCGTCTATACAACAAGATCATCCATCAACTATTGATGTAGTGGGCGTAATGGGAACTATGCCACCATTAGTTGCTGTGCATACAGGATTGGAATTAAGTGCGGGTGATTTTCAAACTACAATTTCTATTAATGATAGAAAATTGAGCGACGTGCATGTGCCTAGACATGGACATAGTTATGAGTCTAGCACAGAATCTCCATCATACGAAAGAAGAAGTACTGCGGCAAGTATTAATCCAGGATCTTGGTTTGATGATGGTGCATGTAGATTAGAAGGAACTGGTGCAACGGTTTCTAGATCTGTAAACGATCCTCCTTTGCCAGGAGATCAAAATTTTGTTTGTGGGGGTGGAAATGTTGTGCAATTACCTCGTGAGGGAAATCAATTATTAGCTACTGGTGTGGATGCTGGTGATGGTTGTAGTGCTGGAGATATGTTTTCCAATAGAAATGGACAGATAAGATTTGCTACTAGTTTGAGTAATACAGAAGTAAATTTTTCTCAAATTAACGGACATAATCATGGCACTGTAACACATACATTTACTAGTAGAATACGTGTTATCAATCCAGGAACAGTTAATGATGTTCAGATAAACACTGTTGCCATAGACAACACGCCTGGAAGGGACTTTGCTAGAATAAATATGAATAGTGGCACCGCAAATTTAAGTATGATGTTTATTATTCGCGCTTATTAAATCTTATGGCGTATTATTCATTCGAGAAAGGAAAATATGGTGGTCCTTGTGGCACAATTTACCCTTTTTTCCGAGATTTAAACAGCACATCTCCTTTAGATGACGAATATAAAAATAATATTCCTGCAGGATTTTTAAGATGCAGGGGTCAAATTTTATCTGCTAATGAATATCCTAATCTTGCGAGAGTTATTGGTGTCGGTGGAGAGTGTATTTACAAAAAACCAGGGACAGTTTTGCAAGATCCTAATGAAAATGGCACAGGTGGTACGATTCAGCTTCCTGATTTGGGGTCAAAATATATTTCATCTGGTCAGAATAGTGGCGCTTATGAAAACACCACAATAATAAATCCTGCTTCCAATCTTACAGTCCAGAAAGCTGGGGTTGGAGTAACTTTAGAAGCAAGAGAAAGTAGTGTAGAATTTACTTACAGTGGATCTTTTAGAGTTCCAGGTAGAAATTTAAATTTTACTGGTAATGTTGCGGCAACAGGACCATCAAATTCAGACGCATCAGAAGTAGGTGCATCACAATGCTTAGCACATGGACACCAAGTTAGTCATTTTCTTTCCTCTAGAATAAATTACAGACCAGACGGACTATCATTTGCAACTTGGAGAAGAGTTTATATTTGTAGTAGAACAAATCAAAGAACTTGTGTAGCAGACGAAAGTTTTGGTCTTCAGCACAATACTTTAACTCTACTTGAAGAAGGAACAGATGCTGGCACTAGTCATAGACATGGCACATTATTTCCTACTATTACTTCAGTTCCAAATCCAACTGGATCTGTAAGTAGCGTGAATGTTTCTGCGGCTGGACTGATAACAACCGTTAATGTAAATGTAAGAAATACTTTTAAAATGGACGATATTGCACCAAAATTTATATTATGCGAATTTCTAATAAAATTTTAAAAAACAATGGCTATTGTAATTAATTCACTAACACCACCATTTCCACCAGAAACTAATAACACTATTGTTATTAGTTCTGGTCAAAGTGTAACATTTACAGTAGTTGCACAAGAAACAAATAGTCTACCATTAAGTTATGAATGGCAAGTTTCTTTTGACAATGGTGTTACATATACTACGTCTGGATTATTTAATAATACTTCTGCTACTTTTCAAACGAGTAATCTAACATCTAACCAATCTGGGTATTATTGGCGAGTTGCTATATCAAATGGCACTGAAACAGTTTATAGTAATGAAGTTTCTGCTATTGGAGTAAGAATTGTTGTCGTAACTGCGGCTCCATTGATTATTGTTTTAGACCAATACAATCAAACATATAGTTCTGCGGTGGGTGGGACAGTTGTATTGCAAGCAACAGCATCATTATTGAATGTTGATGTAACTAATGTTGCAAATGTTAATAACATAGGTGTGGAGTGGCAAAGAAGTACTAATAATGGTAGTACTTGGACTACAATTACATCTGGAACAGATAATCAAACAATTGCAACTACAAGTATTTTATTAGAAAATCAAGCTTCATATGCTAGAAGAAGTATTTTAACATTATCAAATATTTCTTTTGATAAAAATTTATATCAATATAGGGTAAGATTTACTTATACTGGGGCTTCTAATACTCCAATTACACTAGATGCTACTACAATTTATGTAAATCCAGTTATTTCAATACTATATCATCCTGGCACTCTTTCTACCGATAGCACTCAAGTGCAATGTCACGCAACATCAATACCTAATACAGGACAAGCAAAATTTCAGGTAAGTGCTTTTAGTACAGCAGGGCAATCAGTATTTTATGCGTGGCAAGTTAACACTGGCACATCTCAATGGTATGATGTTGATGATGCACTAGGAAAATATTGGTTTAGATTAAAACCAGGCACCACATCTACTTCCGATGTGTTGGAAATAGATAGATTAATTTATTTTGAAGATTTTGGCGTTAGAGCTGTAATTACTGGATCTGTTGGAGAAACATCAGTTACCAGTAATCCATATTTTATTGAAATGTTTGATATACAGGAACCTATAGTTATTCCATCTACTACAGTATCTTCGGTTGAAGATAGATATGGAAATATATCAAATAGAAATACATTTCAGGATCCTATTCGCACAGTTGAATTAACCGCACAAATAGATGTTTCTAGAAATCTTGGATTAAATGGTGATGTAACTATTATTTTTCAACGAAAAAATCCAGGTGAAACAACATGGTCTGATATTGGAGCGCCTGTCTCTAGAATCCTTCCTGATGAAACTAGTGATTATACTGCGACACCAGACGTTTTACCAGAAGATTTTCTCGACATTGGATATATTACTCCTCCTCTACGAAGAGATACGGATAACCAATCACAATACAGGTTAAAAGTAACGTCAAGTGCTTTATATACTTTGTCTAGCGGTAACAAAGTTTTAACCCCATATTATTCTGACGCCATAACGTTAACGGTTTATCGAACTGCTATTATTACTGGACAACCAGCTGATTCTATTGTATTCAATAATCAAACTGCTTCTTTTGGTATTAATGCTATTCCCACCAGCGGTTCTACTATATCTTATCAGTGGCAATATAATACTTCAAACACCTCTACTGGATGGATAAATGTCCCAGAATCTGCTCCTTATAGCAATACACAAACAAACTTATTAGTCATTTCTTCTGCAACTACTTCCATTGCTAGAAAATTTTATAGATGTGTTGTTAGTGTTCCAGATCAATTATTTTCTATTACTAGTGTGACTGCACAATTAGGATTTTTAGTAGATAGTTTCACAAGTATTAGTAGTTTAAATGATTATTATTTGAAAGAATATGAATCTGCATCTTGGACCATATCTGCACAATCGTTAAGTTTAGGAGCAATTTCTTATCAATGGGAAAAGAGTACGAATTACAATCCTGCTTCTCCATCTTCTGCAACGTGGTCTAATGTTTCTGGAGCAACTTTTAATACATTAGCTTTTCCAAGTTTACTAATTTTGGATGATGGTTATTATCGTTGTAAATTAACTAGTTTTGGTGGAACTATAGCATATAGTAACGTTGCCAGGTTGGAAGTTCAACGAGTTGCAATCAATATAACGTTAAATACTCCTTCTACGAGAACATTTTTAGAAGGAGCAATTAATGAATATGCTTTCCAAGTTGCAGCAAACTCTACTATTGGTGTGTCTCCAACATATCAATGGCAAATTAAACGAGTTGGTGATGCAGATTTTTCTAATTTAGCTGCTGGATATTTAGGAGCACCATCAAATGCGGATAGATATGTCCCGCTTCCTTTTGATAGAATTACTGACAATGGTGCTATAATAAGATGTAAAATATCTGCTGTTGGAGTTCCCGTTGATGTTTATAGTATTTCATGCACTATAACAGTTAATAGAAGATTTACATATTTTGCAGATGCAGCAACTAAAATTGTGTCTTCTGGTAGTCCATTTACACTAGATTTAAATCCCACATTTACTGGTGGTGTTCCATCTTATCAGTGGCAACGAAGCACAGATAGTGGATCTAGTTGGGCAAACTTATCAGGAGAAACTGCATCTACACTTTCAATATCATCAATTACGCCCGCTTCAAATAATTATCGATATCGTTGCACAGTAACCCTCACACAATGCACACAACAAGAGTATAGTAGAAATAATACAAATTTTGTTGTTTCTGTTACTTCACCTTTTAATACTGCTGAAGTGACATTGAGTGTAGTTTCTGCTGCTTTCGTTCCAATTTTTTATTCTAAAGAAACACAAAAAACTGGATCAGCACTTGGCACAGTAATATGTGTGCCAAAACCACCTGGATATATTAACAATACTTCTGCTACTACGGATGATAATAATCAGTGGGCTGTAGCAAATTCTGGTGATGCAGCAGGGGGCACGAATTATACTTCTTCGGTAAATGCTTCAACACAACCAGCGTGGGTTTCTGGAACTTTAAGAGTGCCTAGTTGGTCTCAAGACAGATTCCCAGGATATTTAGAAATGAGAGGACAGTGGTTATTAAAATCAGAATTTCCAGCATTGTATGCTATAATTGGAGATGCTTTTAGTAGTCCTGTTAGCGCGACTGCCTTCCGTATGCCAAATCTTTACGGCAAAAAATTGATGGGAACAGGTAATGTTGATAATAATTCTGGGTCTGTTTCTATTACACCTTTATTTGCTGCTAATGGTGCTTCAGGTGGTGATAAAAATGTAGTTGGATCTATAGGTGGTGTTTATACTTATGATAGGTCTGCACAATTACCCCCAGGATCTCCAGGCGTATCTGGATTGCCAGATGGCACTGCTGGAGTATCTAATGCCTCTACATTTACTTTGGGATCCTTTAATACTACTGGTTTTACTGACTGTAGCGCACAAACATCTACTACTTTCTCTGGACAATTTACTTATAGAGTAGGACCAATGCTTGCTGGATTTATGACATCACCGCCTCCACATGGACATGGCGCTGTTGTAGCTGGAGGTATTAGATTAGAAGCACATGCTGGTGGATGTAGAGCTGGAACAATTAGTCCTCAATTTTATGGAATTAGAGAAGCTGGCGGAAATGTTTTACCAGGACCAGCAAACATTCCAGATGATGTTGCTGGAAGTGTACACTCACATAGCGTAAGTTTACAACCAGCGGCGGCAGGAGATGGATATACAGCAAATCATGGAAGTGGTATTGGATCTACGGGAGCATCTGATAGTGTTTCCCAAATTGTGCGTTTGAATCAAGATAATGCAAATCCAGTTTCGTTGGGTATAACATTATCATCTGTTGATATTACAATGACCAATCAATCTAGAGCACTGTTTAATGGTGCTATGTCATTTTATTTAAGAAATAATGAATCATGTCCTATATTGCAACCATATTTTAGACTTAAATATTTAATTAAAGCTTACTAATAAATAAAAAATAAGGATTCAAAGTAAAATGACCGAAGTTACACGTTTGTTGACTGTTAACTTAGAGCCTAAATTTTATACGGCTCATATTCCACGTCAAAGTATAAATTATAGAGGATTTAGTTTAGATTTAACTGAATCTGATTATGGGGAAGTAACTTCTTTGCTTCCTGAATATTGGCACACGGATAAAGATAGAATTCTTAGATTTGTTGCATTTAGTGATAAGTCTTTTTATTGTGAGCGTGTTAAAGAAGTCTTTAATTATACTAATAGAGAGGTCGAGCAAAAAGTATATAAATTTGATGCTGCGACAACAGAGCAAGTTACAGAAGTTTTCAATATATTTTTGCAATTTTACTCCAAAAAAAGAATTGAAAAGGTTGAGGGATTATATGATGAAATTATTCAAAAAATAAATGATCTTTCGTATATTGAGTATAATTTACTTCAAGCTAGAGATAAAATTTTAAAAGAAACTGATTACATGTTTTTAGGTGATTATAAATTTGCTACTGAAGAAGATAAAGAAAATTGGTCTAATTATAGACAGGAATGGAGAGATATAACTGACCAAGAAGCATGGAAGATGAGAGATTATTCTTCTATTACAATTCCAGTTAGTCCTAATCCTGCTTCAGAATTGTGTGTGTTGATGGATGAAATTAGATATGTTGCATCACAAAGTAATTTTCCCAAAAAAGTCATTGATGATATAATTTCTGTGTATCAAAATGATCCACCAGTAGAAATTGTTAAAAAGTTTGCAGAAGTACAAGTAAAGTGCGAAGTAATGCGAGCTCTTAATGACATAAGATTGCCTATATTTGATATTAATATGTCTTCTATTGAGCAATCTCTAGCACAAATACAAGAAATACCAGATCAAATGGTCAGAGATGATATTCTAATTGAAGACGAAAATCCAAAGAATTGGTGGCAAGTTGGAATGACGAAATTGGAAGATAAAATACAACTTATTAATTCGCAACTACAAGGTTATGATTTGAATTTTACTATTGGTGATATTCTCAATGAATTAATTGAATCTAACAAGAGAAGTGTGGTAGAATATGATGCTGTGAAATTAATTAACGATATTCAAAATGATGAGGGGGCACTATAATGAAAATTAATGTAGATGTTTTTGACAAATATGATTGGGTGGAGCAATTAGCTAAAAATTCTGGAAAAGTGGTGATGCATTTGAGAGCAGAAGGTCCATTGAATTGTTCAGATATAGAAAAAGTAGAAGAAGTTTGGGATTTTTACTATGGTAAATGCGACATTAATGTTTATGATATGTTAAAACAATTTGGCGAAATTTTTTGTTATTTTACAACTAGTGAGCAAGCAATAAATGCCTTAGAAGATTGGTTTCCCAGAAAATCTCAACTTTTAGAAGGAGAAGAGCATTTTTACATCTACGCAAATGTTGTTTCTCCAGATCTTCAATTAGTAATGTCTAACGAATAAGTAAATATGAAATTTAAATATTTGAAACGTGATATGACACAACTTGTTAAAATTTTTGATGAAAATAATATCAAATTAACATTTGAAGATTTTAATAATTTGTATTTGGCATTTGAAAAAGTAATTGATACTAGCACACAGATAAAAATAAATCACTGTGTCTCTAATTTTTATTCTTCTTCAGCTAAAGAATATGATTTAAAAAAAAGAAGTATCGTTTCATCTGGAAAAGCTTATAGATATTCTTCTGTCGATTATTTTCCAGACGAAAGAATAAAAAAGAATATTGAATTACTTAGGAAAATGTTTCATTATTTTCCTAAGGGCATTTTTAACGTAGATTCTACTTTTGGTGTAGCATACAAAGGAGAATCTAAACTAATAGAAGGATATTATTTTGCTATAACTAGCGGAAATATTCCGATGCTAGATGATAATTTATTAACAGATATTTTTGACGTTTTTAATTTACCTAAAACAACACAAGATTTTCTCTTTAGTATTAGACGCGATACTGATTTATTTGATATTGAATATGTCGGTATGAGTTTTTCTGGTTTAATCGTAAAAATAGGATTTGTTACTCCAATCTTTATGTTTATGCAAAGTGACTATCAAAAATATAAAGAATATAAAAAGTTTTTAAATGTGTTGGATGTCTTGAGAGAATTGCCAACGGATTATGGATTGGGAATGCAGTATGTAACGAACAGTAATTACAGCGATTATATTGCGTTGGAATATGTTATTGTTGGTAAAGAAGAGTCGTTATCTCATCTAGAAAGTATAAGGCAGAGAAAGATTATTAAAGCGGAAACATACGATGAAACTAAACAATTTTTAAATAAAGAAGATTTTGATGCGGTAGTATTCAAATATAAATGGGAAAATAAAGATAATATAAACATTAAATTATATTTGGAGAAAGATAATCCAAATTTCACGCCATTCATTGTTTGATAAAAATTTCTTATAGCATGGTCCTTGACAAGGTAGTAAAAATGCTATATAGTGCTAGGACACGCAACAGACCGATGACCACGCCCAACTGGCAGCACCACTCTAAAAAGGATGCCAAACGCACCCTGAAACCTCAGGCGATGCGTCAAGCGAAGGCACGTAAGCAGGCACTGAAGCGCAAACTGGAGGTCATTCAATGACTCATTACGACAAACTTATCGATTCTATTATAGAGGAAATGTGGTATCTTTGGAGTGAGAATACTTCAGAATGGAATGAAGATTCTGCCAGAGATAAAGCACATAAAATTCTTACGATGGTGGAAGAGTTTCAAACTAATCGCACACAAATTGGACAATGGAGAGCAAGTGACTGATGGCATTATCTAAACAAGTAGAAGAATCACTAGACGAAGCACAAGCATCATTGCGTAATGCCTTAGCATATGCTGCCCGTAATGAGCGACCAGTAGTTAATCAAGGAATTGCTGAATTAATGTGTAGTATTGACAGACTCAAATCTTTTGATAAACTCTTTGACACACTCGATGGAATGAAGGATGGCCCTTTTAAAAATCAATAGAGCAGCACTTTACGAAGCACCAGTTAAAACAACCCCAGAGAATGTCAAAGAGGCAAACGAGGGGTTATTTAATTGCACTATGACTCTACCTGCTGCTGCAAAACATTGTGGTATGACACAAAAAGAGATGAAACTCACGTTCTTTGAGTATCTTAAATATCATCCACGCACATATGTAAGCGAATCCCAACATAGCAGTGATTGATTACGGCAACGAGCGTCTCAACCAAATATATAGAGATACGTGGCCTAATCTAGGGTGGGCAAAGATGGATAGAATCAGAGCAGGAGACACTGTAAAGTTTATCGGATGCTCACCAGAGCAGGTTAGATGGGGCGGGAATGATGATCCAAATGGGTTATTGATTGTAGGCGACAAGTATTATGTCGAGCACGTTTATGTGCATTCACAACACACCAAGATTGAGTTGCGAGGGGTGTTAAAACAAAAGTTTAATTCAGTATGTTTTGAGGTGGTACATGACACACGAGGAAATGCTTGAAGAAGCAGCACGAAGAGAAAAAGAAAACAAAGTTCTAGATATTGCTAAGAACATTATGGAGGAAAACAAAGAAGCATTTCAACATCTTGCTGCGATTGAAAGAAAGGAGTTTGCTGAAAGAGACTTTGAAGACCTCACTAAAGAACAAAAGATTCAACTAGCACTAGAAGAGATTGATTGGATTGTGATTGGTGGGCAAGATGGAGAAGAGTTTTATGGTTCTATTCAGTTTCTTCGTAAAGTATTGAGGAGTTTAGTATAATGGATAAAGAACTCTACAACCCCGATGAGTTTCTACTTGATAACATCAAAGCATATCATTATGAGGTGATGGATGAAGGGCATCATGTGTGGATGGCATTCTACATGGAGAATGGTAGCACAGGGCACTTGAATATTTTTCTGAATGATGGTAGAATCCAAACACGCTACGAGGAATGGCATGACGAGCAACCCACTAAAACTGAATGAAGAGGCACCAGCGTTTTCATATACGCCTGCCGAGTTATTCAATGTGATTATGTGCATCATTGCACATCCACACACAACGCTCACAGAGCATGACAAAGCTCGTGCTATGGCGGTATTTCTGACCTTTGCAGATTACCTTGATAACTACACTGAGAGTGACAACAATCATGGTCATCTCATCTACGAATCGGACTCTACCGATTTTGAGGGATATGTGCTAGAGTTGCTGGGTAAAAACAAACCACTGGATTTCTTCAAACCTGACGCTGAAAAGATTCTTAAATCATGGAAAAAGTAAAGTTTGTAACTATCACTCGTGTGATCGATGACCGCAAAGGTATTCATTACCTTGATGCCATTGATGAGAATGGAATGCACTGGTCTGCTGAAATGGATAATAAGCAAGAGAAATGGTTAGTGTATAGTAAACTGTGGACCCGAGACCCTCAACAACCCTACGACCTATGAAACTCTTTGATTATGAAACCTACGAGGATTATGGGAAAGAATGGTTTCTCCAAATCTTAAGATTTAAAAATTTTGCCCTGCTGGATTTATCGTTTCAGTGGGATGAATATCCTGCCACTGAAATCTTTCCGATGCTGATTATGAGTATCGGTCCTCGTCATTTGTTTGGATTTACATTCAGGTGGAGAGCATTTGAGGTGAATTGTGATATGATTGATACTACACCACGCAAATTTGAATGGTATCGGGGAGAAAGATATGAATCCATTGATTGAAAAATACGAAGAAGTATATGGTAAGAAACCTGTTGAAGGTGGAATGGTTGAGCAGATTGCTGCTTTAGATAGCCCTGATGTAATCAGTTTAGGTGGTGATACTGTCATTCCAACAGCACAAAAGATGCCTGGTGGTGGCATCAATCTGACTGGTGATTACATTGATAGCAGTGTGCTGAATCTTAATCCAGCATATGTTTCTAATGGTATCACATGTATTAATCCAAATTCACTCACAACATATACGAGAGCAGTTTCTGTTCCTCACCAAACACCTGTAGAGCAACAATTTTTTAAAGTATTGGAAGACGTTGGTAAGGGCAGGGCAATTGTATCTGAAATTAAAGCAGAAATAGATCCAACATTTACTGGATTTGGTGGGCAGATTCGCTATACTGTTGAGATTGTTGGTACATATCCGTGACTTTGCCACCAGTTATAGTTGAAATTGTTATTCTTATTGCACTTGAGGTATGGTTATGGTTGTTTCTAACGACTCCGAAGGATTAATTACATTTGCACAGACATGCTATAAACCATACGATCGACATAAGTATAAGATTCACATGGAAAGTGGCAAGGTGGAAATTGTGGAGTGGTATGATGAAGTATATGCCAAGTGGATGCAATCACCATTCTGTAAATATGTTGAAGTAATAGATAGAAAGAAAAGAAAATGAATAAGTCAGATAACGACCGCTTATACATCACATTATTTCTGCTAATGATTTTAGCCCTTGACGCAACCATCATCTATGGTCTATTATGGAAGGGTCAAGCAAACTTCCCAGAGTTAATCAAGCACCTACGAGCATGAAACGAGTCACTGTCAAACCTAAATCCAGCAAAGCTAAGAATCGCCTTGCTAACATGATGGGTGGCAATCCTATCTGTATTGTAGAGCAAGACAAAGGTGATGGTATGATGTTTCTCGCCAGTGAGAATCAGAAATACTTCTTCTGGGTGAATGTAAGCAACGATTGTCACTGGGAATGTGATTGGGAGGTATTATGAAACCTAAAATCCGTGTCATCTTAGAGTTAGCGATTGAAGAAGGTGTGCGCCGTGGTTGGCATCAAGCACACAAACATGTAGAAAATCCTACTGAAGGTGCTGTCATTGAGCGTATTGAAGATGCTGTGATGTCACAAATCTACGAATACTTTACTTTTGATGAGGAGGATTTCTGATGTCTGGTGGACATTTTGGTGACTGTGGTTATGATTACTACAAGATATCACAATTTGCTGATGAGTTGGAAGTAGAGACTGAGAATAATGGTAAAGGTAGACAAGAAGACCGCACTTATGGTGAAGTATGGTATCCTAACCATGACCCTGATGTGATTGATGTTTTACAGGATCAAATCCCCAAACTGCGTAAGATGGCAGAGATTATGAGACATATTGATTATCTCTACAGCGGTGACATTGGTGATGATGGTTTCCTGCTTCGCATGAAAGAAACGGAGGCAAAGTATGCCTTTCTTTCCTGATTGCTATGACGAATGGGGTCTATATAAGATTATCTACGATGGAGACCACAAGATGTATGAAATGCTATATGAGGGCACAGAAGATCAGTGCCGACAATATGCTTACGACAACTACTCTGATAAAGAGCAAGGTGAAATGTGTCTGATGGATTGGGAAGCAAGGGAGTGGGATGTATGACAGAGATTCACTTATTTGTGCAGGAAGGATGTAGACCTTGCATGTATGCTGAGACACAACTCAGAAAGGTAGAAGGATGGGAGAATGTTATCACCATCACTAATGCTAAAGAGAATGGTGTGTGGTCTGACTTTGCCAAGCAATGTGGTGTTGAAGCTACACCAACGCTTGTTGCGTTGACTGATGGCAACATCAGTGCTAAAATGGCAGGGTCGCAAGAAATGACATCTGACTTTTGGAGGGCTACGGTAGAGAAGCATGGGAATGTTTGATTACTTTCGTTCATCCTATGATTTGGGCGAGCAATTCACTAATGTAGTGTGTCAAACCAAAGACATTGAAGATGGTATTGGTGGCACAATGACTGACTACTGGTTAGACCCAGCTGGTCAATTGTGGTATCCAAGTTATATTGGCACACATACTTTTGAAGAAATCACAAAAGATGATGAGCGATATAATGACAAAGCAAGGTTTTTAAACTTTGAATGGATTCCTACTGGTAAGCATGGTAAATTTCAACCACATCCTATTACAAAGTATATTGAAATCTACCCTGAGAACTGGAAAGGCAAATGGGAAGACTGGCCCCGCTTGCGTTTGCACTTCAGATATGGTATACTACAGGACCACACCGACGTGACAGGACGATGACCTTACACAAATTTGTCTATGAATACGAGGGCAACACCTATCTTGGTGAGCGTTATCCTCAGCGTCAGTTTGTCATTAAATCTGATTGTGATGACCTTGACGCACACGAAATTCTTGACCTTTTCAAATCCTACATGGTAGCCTGTGGTTATGCCGAAAAAAGCTTCTACGACGCCTGCACCGAAGCAGCGGAAACAAATCCCTACAAGCGTAGCGGAAACGGATACAAAGTGGGAGAAACTCAGTGGCGTGAAGAAATCTCCCCAACCTACGAAGAAACGCTCCGCCACAACATCGACACAGCAAAATCTAATTTACAGCAATGATGAATCCAAGTTTCCTTATTCATCTTTTCCTATTCGCTTAGAATACAAAGATGGAAACGACAAGAAAACTTGTTGGTTTCAATGTTATGATCACTACATTAAGCATATCACACGCTACAAAGTAACACAGTATGACGCAACTACAAATGATATGGCGCTGGTGGGCGAAAGCACTAGGTCAAAAAGCAAGTAATAAAGATAGTGAAGCAGATAAAGTTGCTATCATTCGCACATTTATCTTTACTACATATCTTATTACTAACTGCTTCATTGTTGCGGGTGTAATTAGACAGTGGAATAATAAACAAAACATCACTATTGAAATTTATGAAAATCCAATTAGTCAACAAATCCCATACACAGAAAGATGGGACAATTTGGGAATGGGTAGAGACACCCGAATTGAGGGCATATATCACACAGGCACAATCAAAAACCGCACTGGAGAGTTTGAATGAACCACCCAAACGAGCACCCCGAAATAGCTGAAGTAGACTGGATCGATGATACATTCCGTGTTGAAGAAACTCGCTGGAAAACTTGGAAAAGTTTTCACAAAGATGGAAGATCACTCGTCATGTCATTACACCGAGACGCTTGTATTGATGCAACCAGATTTTACCTTAAAGGATGCCAAGAAGGCTGGTCTGTTACCACAACGTATGAAGGAGTAGTAGGTGGAAAACTCTAAAGAATACCCATACCATGTGCTAGACCCAACTACGCCATGGTATGAGTTTTTGTGTTATTGTGAAATCTGTCATCAGTTAGGAGTTAAGGATCAACCTAAACTTGGTAGATACGCTGCATATCGTAGATATCTAAAAATAATGGGAATTATATAATTGTAACAATTTGTTACACAAAGAAAAAGAGAATATTAAGAAATCCCCATTTATCAGGAAATCAAGATAATATACTATGGTAATCGCCAAAGAATTAATGACCTATTCCAATTCTCAGAATGCCCAATTGACAGAAGAAGAATGGAAGGAGTTAGTTGCTCTCAAGAAACAAATCAATCAAAATCCTGCTGCTGTACACCCCGAAAAAATGGAATTATTTACACAATTGCTTGTGCGTTCTTGGGACGCAAAGTGTGATCCCCCTGACACTACTCGTTGGCGTACTGGACACCCGATGGAAGAATCATGAATACTGAAGATTACTTGCAATTCCTTGAGAATCGTGTTAAAATCCTTGAGTCTGAAAATGTTGAGACAACCAACGCATTATATGAAATGGAGAATCGTCTCCAAGCACAAATTGATGCGTTGATTAACTATACTATGCAACTTAAAGATTGGGAAGCACCAAATGACGTATACTAGTGAGGATTCACTCAAAGTAAGTGAAAATGAAGATGGCACTCTTGCTATCGAATGGGATCCAAATGATCCACGATATTCTCTCTTCAATGATATGTCGCAAGAAGAATTGCAAGCATATGTTACTAAAGCATTGGAAGAATTCATTAAACAAAATGAGGTAGAAAACGATGCACAATAATGTACATGACCTGAAGCATCGTGCTCAATATAGTGACCTTGAGATGGATGCTATGTCATACAAAGCTGAAGCAGACTCTTGGCGCAAAAACTTTGAAGAATTAAAAGTTAAATACGAGGAGTTGCAGAATCTATTCGTAGAAACTGATGATGAGTTGAATTACTATCGTAATAAGTTTATTGATGAATCTTTACAGCGTGGCTATTTGATGAATGATTATGATTATCTCAAGGAAGAGATGAGAGAGTTAAAAGCACGAGTTGCAAGTCTTGAGTTTTTACTTGAAAAGTGATATAATACATAATATATAATAGACTGTTGGTAATCATGGAATTAAATTATTACAGAGATAAAAAATCTTCTTGGATGCCAAATCATAAAAATATTTGGTGGGGTGTAGATTATTATGACACAATTGATTCAGTGCAGCCAATGCATGTTTGCATTGATTGTGCAGGAGAATTTGGATATTGGAAAATAAATGGTCCTGGTGTAGATAAAGCACCTATCAATTTGATGAATAGTAATACAGATTGGCAATATGGTAATTGTGATGTTTGTGGAAAAGAAGCAAATATAACTAGACCAAAATATTATGGGTATCTTCACAAAGGTTGGCAAGATAAGAAAAAATGAAAGTAATTAATTATGCTTGCACTGATAAATTAAAAGGATCTTATTACCCTATTAGTCCAGATTCTTGCTTTAATAAAGATGGGGTTAGTTATCCTCCAGAAAGATTGACTAATGCAATTGATGAAAAAAATTTGTATGTAGATTGTCCTGTGTGGTCACATAAAGCACATAGAATTTTTTTAATAAAATCTCCAATACAAATAGAGTTTATTACTAAAATTACTGATACTGAATCTTATTTGTCTTTTACTCAAAAAAGTTTTATAAAAGATCACGGTGTTATATTTTTGGAAAACAATCAACGCACTTCTTGGGTTGGAAATGGCAATCCAGTTGTGCAATTAAATATCCCAACATATACTTTTTGGTCTAAGTATAAAAATATTTGGATAGAAATACGTCCTCATCCTTACACTGCAGTAAATAATAATTTTGTTACTATAGGTGGGTGGTGGAATTTGTCTAATTGGACTAGACCCACTTCTTTTGGACTACAAATAGTAAACGTAGAAAAACCAGTCACCATTAATAGAGGAGATCCTATTTTTGAAGTATGTTTTTATTCTAACGATTTAAATGATGATTTTAAAATGGTAAAACAAGAATTTATTCCAGATGATATTATGAATCAAGTTGCAAGAAATACTAACATTAAAATGTACATTAGAAACCTTAGTCAAAAATTTTTATTTCAAAAACAAAAAGAATCAAAATGTCCTTTCGCATTTCTTTTTAATAAATAGTAAAACAGCAGTATAAAAAAAATGGCATTACTCATCACTAATAATTTTGCACTTCCTGCTTTTGATTTAAATGAGCAAGCAAGAACACTTAGTTTCACGTATGGCATCAATGGTGAAGTAGAGTATAATTATATAATTCCTGGTGAATTTAGCATCCCTGCTTTGCTAGGACATTTAACAAATGCAATTTCTGAAAATAAATTGTCTTCATTTTTAACAAACGCATTTTCAGATGGAAGTTTAATACCAGTTGGAGAAACTCTCACAGCTCCAATGCTTTTATCTATAGATTCTTCATATGGTGATATTCCTCAAGAAAGATTTGTTGAAACATAATAAAATTTAATTTTACATGGCGAGAAAAGGGGTTGACAGACCCCTTTTTTGATGTTAAAATTTAAATAATTTACAAGATGTTTATGACCGTTACGACAATTCTTCCTTTTAATCCAACTACCACTACATATAGTGCAGATATCTATAATATTACTCCAGATCAAGCACAATATATTTTAGATCATCATAATCGTGATAATCGTAAAATTTGTAAAACACAAGTAGGTAAAATTCTTCGCAGTATTGAAACTGATGGTTGGTTACTTGATGGACAACCAGTAACATTTAATACTCATGGAAATTTAACTGAAGCACAGCATCGTCTTGCTGCTATTTCCAAATGGCATGATCGCAATAGAGAATTTCAAGTTATTATTGTGACAGGTGTTGCACCCGATTGTTTTACTAAATGCGCTCTTGCTAAACCTCGTCGTGCAGTAGATGAAATTCAACGTAAAGATAAAACTGCACTAGTCTCTGAAGTTGCTATCCTTGGTGATCTTCTAAAGCGTAGACGTGGTGAAAAACTAACAATCAATAATGCTCTCTATCATTGGGATCTTTGGAAAGAGGATATTAGAAAGGGTGTAGAATTGATTGACAGTTTCGTTACTAACACGGAAAAGTTTTCTTCTCAGCAAAAAACTCTTGGTGCGTGGGCATCTCTATGCGTAAATGCTAAATTTACTAATGAAGCAGCATCTTTCCTAGAATTGTTGGAAGAAGAAGTATTGACGGTAGATCCTACAACTCGCCTCACAACTGATTTTATTACATTTTGGAATGAAAATGCAGTTGATTTAAGTAATGAAGGGCGGTTGAGTTTCTTCTATGCAATGTTATGTATCGCACTAGACCGTATTATTCAACGAGAAGATGGTAAAATTGAATTTGATGTAACAACGTCTGATCTGCAGCATGATGTGCTAGCAAACAGGGGATGTTACAGAAAGTTTCTTGCCTGATGGCAGGGGGGTTGACACCCCCCTTTTTTTGTGCTACAGTGACCCTGTAATCAATTTTCGCCATGCCTACTTTGATCGAACAACAAGCAGAATTGCTTAAAAATCTTATTCCTGCTGCTCTCAATCGTACGACCTCTAAACTCAACAGAGCGATCCCTGATTTGACGGATGACGATTATCAAGATCTAGATGATTTCTTTAACCAGACTGTAGAGAAAACCAAATTCATTTCTCCCGTTTTCAACGCTTCTCTTGCCCGTATTGCTAAAGAGTCGGGCGTTGATTACATTAAAGAAGAAGCGGTTGGGTATGATTCTGTGTGTCTTACAAAAGAATTGGAAAATAAGTTGTGCTTGAGTAATAATCCTGCACAATTTGCTACTGGCAATAATCACAGCAAGAGTAAAGTCCAGCAAATCTTTTGCACGAAAGTTTCGCAAGTTGGCAATATTTTTCCCTCTGGTTTTGCTGCTATCGTTGATTTGAGTAAAGCATCGCATCCCGATACTGGATGGACCGATGAAGTAACCAAGACTGGCAATAACAATCATGGTTTTTCTGGTTTGCAAGTCCATGTTGATGATGTAGATTGTATTACTGTTATTCATGGTCACATTCGTTGCCATGTAAAAGGTCGTCCTAATTCCCCCACTACTTTTGTACAAATCGACTATGCGACTTTCGATCAATGATGTCTATCAAATGAATTGCATCGATGGTATGAATGCCATGGATGCAGAATCTGTTGATCTGTGTGTGACATCGCCACCATACGATGATCTTCGCACATACAATGACAGCAGTAAATGGGATTTCAATGTCTTCAAAGATGTTGCACATGCACTCACTCGTGTGCTGAAACCTGGCGGTGTGATTATGTGGAATGTCAATGATGCTACCATCAATGGTAGTGAAACTGGTAGCAGTTTCCGTCAGTGTTTATACTTCATGGATGAGTGTGGTTTAAAACTGCATGATACGATGATCTACCAGAAGACTGGCACGGCATTTGCAAGCGGTCCTAAATCTGTAAGATACACTCAAATCTTTGAGTATTGCTTTATCCTGAGCAAGGGCAAACCAAAGACAATTAATCTCATTCAAGATAAGAAGAATAAGTGGGCAGGTATTACCTCATGGGGTAATGCTAAAACTCGTCGTAAAGATGGAGACATGAATGATCCTGGTCGCAAGAGTAATGCTATCCGTGAGTTTGGTGTGCGTAATAATATCTGGATCATCAAGAACAGTGGTGGATTTGGGCAATCAAGCAAAGAAGCATACAAGCATCCTGCTACCATGCCAGAAGAATTAGCATTGGGTCACATTCAAACCTGGAGCAATCCTGGTGATCTGGTTATCGATCCATTCATGGGCAGTGGCACTACTGCTGCTGTTGCAATTGCAGAGAAGCGCAACTACATTGGATTTGAGATTGACCAAGAATACTATAACCTGTGTCAGTCACGGTTAAAGTCACTCAATGCTAAAGTTACCAACTTCCTAGAATGATTACGAAAGACGGTTATGCTGCTGTGCCTTGGTATGGCGAGAAATATGTTATTATCCACAATGGATTTCAGATTGCTGATGTAGATTCTGCTGCTGAAGCAGTAGAGTATATCAGGGCACAACAAAAGAAAGATAAGGAGAAATTATCCAAAGCACCCAAGACCAATAAGAAAAGCAAATCGAAAGGACGCTTGACACTGGACGACTGAGGTGCTATATTACATAGGTAATCGAGAGACGCCCAGTGCATCCCTACTACACCACCTCCTTCGCTGACCGTGAGATGTTTGCCTACAACGCTGCACAACAGCGTAAGCAAGAGCAACTCGCTAAAGTTACTCCTGAGCAGCGTATAAAATACTGCTTTGAGTTTCTGAAAGGTTACATCGCTGACGGTGATGAGCAAATGGCAGCGAAATGCTATGCTGGTATCGCCAAATACAGCGATCTTCTCGACACTTCTGAAGCACACTACTGATTCTATCATGTTGACTCCTGACGAAATCTCTGCTATCATTGACCTCATTCAATTCCATGATGATTGGGATGATGTCTCTGAGCAAGTTGGTTGTGATGTAGAGAAACTTCACGACAAACTCGTTTCCATGCTGTCCTACGCTACTCAAGGTTGATCATGACTCCTGATACCTACACTTTCAACGGCGATGCTGTTACCTTCCTTGGTATGGTTGGTGTTGCTTCGACGCTGCTTATTGTTGTTACTGCTTTCCGTCGTTACTACAGCTCTCCTCTTCGCAAATGACTTTTCTAGTTAAACTCTACGTCGGTGGTAAAGTCTTCACCGAAGAAGTGCAGGCGGTTAATCCTCAAGATGCGCGTGAAACTGCCCTAGCGCGTAATCCTAGAGCAAAAGTTATGGGCGTCAACGTTAAATTCTAATCATGGCAAACACCTATCATAACAATCCTGCTCCTAAGATTGTTAAAATCTTTGGCACAGTGTATGAATATAATCCTGTAACCAAAACTTATTCTATCCCCACTAACAAATGATGAAACAACAAAACGGATATATTGACCCTGTTGCTATTTTTGTTATTGGTGGTGTGATTGTGCTTGGTGGTCTCATCTTCATTGGTGGTCCACAATACAATGTGTGGCAGCAATCCCTTGCTGGTAAAGCAGAGCTTCAGAAAGCAGAATACACACGCCAGGTTGCTGTGCTTGAGGCACAGGCAAAGAAAGATTCAGCACAACAACTTGCTGATGCTGAAATCATCCGTGCTACTGGTGTTGCTAAGGCAAACCAAATCATCGGTGATTCGCTGAAAGATAACCGTGAGTATCTTCAGTATCTGTATATCACTGGTATTGAAGATGGTGCTAAGAATGGTAACGTAACCATCTATGTTCCTACTGAAGGTGGTATGCCTGTGCCTACGCTGCAGATGAATAAGTAATGCTTATGGGTCAGGGGGTTGACTCCTGACCCAATCCACCCTATACTACCTAAGTAATCAATCAAAAGCACATGACTACCAACCTGATGATTTCTCTGCTCCGCAAAGGTAAGACTGGCGATCAGATTCTCAACATTCTTGATTCTATCGCTGGTGTTGATACTGAAAAAGAGACTGTTATTGCTGCTGTTATGCCCTCTTCTGGTATGATCCTCGATTGGCAAGGTAACGAAGTCACTTTCTGATGGATATTGTTAATCTTTCTCTTCTTGCCACCTTCATTCTTTTAGTTGGTGGCATTGTATTCTTTTTCAAAGCAATCTATCGTTAATCATGGCAACCCGCTCCCGCATCGGTATTCAACTCGCTGACGAATCTGTGCTCTCTGTGTATCACCATTGGGATGGTTATCCTGAATGGTTGGGTCGTATTCTCACCACACACTATAACACTCGTGACAAAGTTGCTGAGTTGATTGATGGTGGTGACATGAGCACATGCTGGAATGACGATAATCAACCCGAGTATTATTCTGCTCGTGGAGAGAATTGTCCTCCTCGTCTAGATGCTAACAAGTATGAGTATCTTGCTGAGGGTGAAGAGTATGCTTACATCTACACTCTGAAGGGTGAATGGGTGTGCTACGATCGCCACGAGTTTGGTAACAAAATGCCCGAGGTGGTAGAGATTCCTAATGGTGCGCTTGCCTGCTGATAAGTGATGCTAATGGGTCAGGGGGTTGCGCTTCTGACCCATCCCTGCTATATTACATAGGTAATCGAGAGACACCCATGCAACTCGCCACCTTCTCCAAGATCGACGGCAAACCCTCCATGACTGTTGATTACTATCCTGTCAAAGATAGCACCCGCCATATGTTTAAGGTGCTCAAGTTCCGTGGTGTTGATGCTATGTCCTACAAGTGTATCACCAAGCGTGACTTCCAGCGTGAAATGGATGAGCGTATTGGTATGGGTTGGGAAGTGACTGGTTTTAACACTGAAGTCAAGAATGTCAACCCCATGAATGGTGCCTGCTGATGAAACCCATTTACATTATTCTTGCTTCTATTGTTATCTTAGGATACAATGCTTTCCTAATCAAGCGCGACGCTAACATGTTTGAAGCATACGATCGCGCTTGTGCTCAACTTCCTACTGCTCACCCTGATTGTATTTTCGCTAAAAAGAAATGACTGACAACGACAACACCCGCGAAAAAGAATTGATTGACTACTATGTAGAAGATCTTGAAGAGAAAGCTGCGGAGTTAGAAATCACTGTTGATTATTACATTGCGGAATTCACCTGATGGATAAACTATCTCATTGTCCAGCATGTAATACATTGTGGCATGATGCAGAGATTCCAGAAGAATATCGCCACAATTATTCTCCTCCATACTTCTATTCTCGCGTGATTGCGTTACAAACATGGGAGGCAGATCGTACTCATGCTTACCAATGTCCAGATTGTAAAACCTTATTCAACCTGGACGGCACCATAAACAACACTAATCAATGAGGTCTTGACATGGCGTGGTCTTTCCTGTATGATATACTCATCAACAAACAAAGCAAATGACTGCCACCTTCGCTGATTATGTTGCTGAGCAAGATGCTCGTAACACTATTCATCTTAACATCGTCAAGTATGGTTTGATGTTGTGTGATGCTCTGCAGCAGGTTGCGCCTGATGGTTATGGTTACGAACTCAACTCTGGGGGTCGTAAGTATCACAAAGTCTTCATGTGTATTAATGGTAAGCGTGATTCTATTCATGCTTTCATCGACAAGAAGACTGGTGATGTATTCAAACCTGCAAGCGTAAAAGCACCCGCTAAACACGCTCGTTACAATTTGCTCTCTATTCCTTCTCGTGAGGATATGTTTGCGCGTTGTGATTGGGCAGGTGGTTATCTGTATCTGCGATGATTACTTTTCTTTCTTTATGGTTTGCTGTATCTCTTGGTGCAGCATTCCTAAACTACGCTCTCATGCAGTATACTGATTATGACGATGAATGACAAAGTGATCGATTTACTCATTCTTGAGTTAAAATTGTATCTCAGCGGTCATGAATGTGCTGCTGATTCTGTATCCCGTTATCGTATAGGTATTGCCAAATGACTATTGTTGCTATCATGGCAGGTTTCTCTTTCGGTTATTGTGTCGTAGACATCATTCGTAACTATCAAGCAGAGAAACGTATCAATGAATTGCTGAAAGAGACTGTGATGGAGAAAGATTATGATTGACATGATTCTTCTCACACAGTTGATTGCTGCTAATCCAGAGACACAAAAATTCTGTGCTGATGTTGTGGGCATTCCTTATGCTTCTGATAATTTCAGTGATGAAGAATGGCAAAGGTTTCAAAGGTGCGTCCTATTCTTTGACCGCCAGGAGCAGCGCCAGAAGCGCCCAGGAGCGCCTGTAAAGGGCGCCTGCGCTTCCTCTATGCCTGTGGTCCCCTACGATGCTTTCATGACCCTCCCAGACGCTTGACAATGGCATCCATTTCTGCTACTATATACAAGCAACTCAAGAAACCAGCAATGAATTACCTTGCGCTTGGCAACGACATCTATTTCTTTCGTGATGGTGCTCTACACTGTCGTCATGATGGTGTGACTGAGCAACTCAACTGGCAAGATCTCACTGAGCATGAGATTGAATTCTATGCTAATCTTGCTTATTATCTTGAGCAGATCGAAAACCTAACCAAAGAATACGCACAAGAGGTATTTGCCAAATGAAATTCCTACGAGATGACATTGCTAACATGCTCCCAGATTTGACATGGGATGACTTCATTCTAGAAGGTGATGTGTATGTCACCAAATACACCCCTCAGTTTGAGGATGAAGACAAGCGCGATCGTTTTTATCGTTTGCGTGATAAGTATCCTTCTGAGTATGCTGCTGCTCTAGTATCTAAACTGCCAGAAGGTGCTACTCTTCAGTCATACGATCATCTTCAGTTAAAACTGATTGTGACTCGTGCCTGACGCTAAAACTGTTGAGGATATACTAGACTGGGCAGAATATCGCATTGCACAACACCACAATGCAGAGGATTTTCATACCTGTCTAGCAATCGCTCAAGAGTTTGATGAATGGTTCACCACCAAAAACGGTGACGATTACCACATTTACTATTATCCATCATGACTGTAAAAACTTACGCTGAATTGCCTTCTTCTGCTGTTGATAAGATTATCATCGATACTGATAACAACCAAGTGCAAGTGGTATATAAAACTAATCAACGCTCTTATACTTACAACACGGAGAATGCTGAGCAATTTGACCAAATGCTACTCACAGAGTTTGCTGCTGGTCTGAATAATGGTTATGCTGATGTTTCTATCGGCAAACTGGTCAACAATGCTGTGTCTGATGGCACTCTCACTCTGCTGACCAACTGATTTCTAAATAATTAAGTCACTTCATTTTTGACACACACAATGGGCAAAACTTTTAAGAAGTTCTCTAAGTCTTCTAACGACAACTTCCGCAACTTTGAGGAAGATGATTTTGAAACTTTCGGTTACGAGGTAAAAAATGCCAAACGTACCCCGAAGAATAAGAAAGTCACCAAGTTTAAAGATTATGATGCCTATGACTATTGACCATTAGCGATACTTATCAAAGGGGTCTTGACAGACCCCTTTTTTCATGCCATAATACATTCATACAAACGACATCGTTATGCAACTCCGCGACCATCAACAGCAGATTCTTGATGCTCTGCAGAATGCTATCAAGGGTCAAGTGTATTGCCCTACTGGTGGTGGCAAGACTCCTACTATGATCTTTGATTGTAAGCGTCGTCTTGAGTCTGCTACCACGCCACAAACTATTGTTATCGTAGCACCCCGTATTCTGCTCGCTGGTCAACTGTGTGCAGAATTCACAGAGTTTATTACTGATGCTGAGATTCTCCATGTACACTCAGGTGAAACGCACTACTGCAGCACCACGAAACCACAACAAATCGAGGTACACACAGGCATGTGTCTCGTGCAAGAGAAGCATCAACTCATCTTCACGACCTATCACTCTCTGCCGAAAGTTATCGAGAGCGGTATCACGATTGATGTCGCGTATTTCGATGAAGCACACAATGCTACTGGTCGGCATTTCTTTACTAGTGTTGCTGCTACCTCCCTCCATGCTGAGAAAGTATTTTTCTTCACTGCTACCCCGCGTCAAAGCAAAAATCCTCAGTCCCGTGGTATGAATAACCACGACATTTACGGTCCTGTGCTTGTCAATGTGCCTGCGCCTCATCTGATCAACAACGGTAGTATCATTCCTCCTAAGATGGAGGAATTCAACCTCACTGTTGACTATACCAAGCACAACGCACATCAGGTCAATGCTGATGCTATTCTGACTATTCTTGACAACACCGATAACAATCAGAAAGTGCTGGTTGCTGCTCCCTCGTCTAAAGTGATGTGGGCAGCGATCTCTACCACCACGCTGATTGATGACCTCACCACCCGTGGTTATGAGGTGCTTCATATCACCTCTAAGTATGGTGCCTATGTCAACAAACAGAAAGTCAATCGTGAGGTATTCTTTGACACGCTGACCGCATACGGTAAAGATCCCAGCAAGAAATTCGTTCTCTTCCACTACAGCATCCTGTCTGAGGGTATCAACTGCCCTGGTCTCACGCAATGTATTCTCCTGCGTAACCTTAACATCGTAGAGATGGCACAAACTGTTGGTCGCGTCATTCGTATGCATCAGGATGACATCAAGCGTATTCAAGATAAAACTCTCACCCCAGGTGACCTGGCATCCTACCACAAATCCTACGGTTTCGTGACTGTGCCCACCTTCGGACGCCGAAATGCCCACACCGTCAAGCGTCTGCAGAATGTTGTTGATGCTATCTTCGTCAAAGGTGTGCCTCCTACCTCCATCATCGCATAAATCCTTAACGGGGCAGCGAAACGCACCGTTGCCCCTCCACTGCAACTAAATCATCGAAAAAATGATTCATAACTTTGAAGCACCATTTGTTGCCTGGTATTCAATACCAAATCACCAAGAGATTAAACAACAACTTCTACCAAAAATTCAATCAGACAATGATTACATCCTTGCCCCAGGAAATGCTAAAACAAATTTTTTAAATCAATCACTTAAGCATTTCACAGCAAACATTCTCAATTCAATCATCTGGCAACCATTCGATCAATTACTACAAGAGAAACATCTATCACCTACACCTAAAGAATCAAATCTAAAAGATATATGGTGGAATATCTACTCTCCTGGTGATTATGCTCTCACACATAAACATATCAATTCAGACTTCTCTGGTATATACCTTCTACATTCAGAAGAAGATAATCCAACAGTCTTTTATAATGATACTCCATCCTGTTATTATCCCTATGGACAAGACCCATATACAACAGAACATATAACAGAAGGACATACTATTCTCTTTCCATCTTTTCTACAGCATTCAGTCTCACCATGTAAAAACAACAGAGTAATCATCTCTTTTAACATACAGACTGACTATGTTGCGGACTAGCACACCATAGAGTATAACTAGAGTTTTCCACAACCCTGTGGAAAAATTTTGAGTCATCTGTGGAAAAACTTGTGGAAAAAGTATATTAAATTAAATGTATTGAAAAATATACTTCTGTGCTCTGTGTCTTTCAGTTGATCTCTGAAATGTGCAGAGTTGTTGTAGTCTTAGCACGCAAGGTATCGAAAGTCAAGGAAAAACTCAGAAACTTCAAAAACTGTAATATTTGACTTTTTTCAGAATCTGTGGTATTATAAAAACTGAGAAAACTCAGAAATTTCAGAAATCTCAAAAATTATAAAACTGAAAAAATGGAGATTTCGTAGTTTTCTGAGTTTTTTAGAGTTTTATTAATTATAATCATAAAGTTATAAGTTATTTTGTGGATTTCTGAGTATTTCTGTGGTATAATATACTATATTTCAGTATATTATAATAGTTTTCCACAGTTTTTCCACAAAAATATTATAGTTTTCCACAAGATAATAATAAAAAACCCTTATTAATACTGGAAAGTATTAATAAACTGGGGAAAACTATTGTATATTTTTGAGATATACAATAATATCTTACTATCAGAGGGAGAATATGTCAAATTAGTATCACTTATTATTCCCTTTCGGTAATATTAGTGATACTAATGGACCAAACCATTGACAATATTCCCGAAAGGGGTTATATTGTCTTTGTTGATGAGGAATTCAAGTGGTTAATTACTTCAACTCTCACATCATTGAGCGTCACGATGACCACATCTACCTCAACAATTCGATGGCAGAGTGTTATGATTTCTGCCTGAATGTTGCTGAGGTTTGTGACAACGAAACCGATGCACATTGGTGGTATAGCATGAAGAAAGGTCACCTGTGCTATGATGTGTGACACTTTCTAAACTGGCACACAGGGGGTTGCAATTGCCCCCGTTGCCTGCCATACTAACAGAGTCAACCAAACAAAGCACATGCGAAAGATCGAAACCCTGATGAATGATGCCATCACTCAGGAGAAAGATTTCACCCGTGATAATACTCACGTTGTCACCAAAGATGGTGTGAGTTTTGTATTCCTTCACGGCAACAATATCGCCCAGATTGGTGATACTTTCATCCGACTGTTTGATGGCGGTTGGCGTACTAACACCACCAAATCTCGCCTGAATGCTATTCTCGCTGTGCATGGCACTGGTGAGCGTGTGTTTCAGAAGAATTGGCAGTGGTTCGTTAGTACTGCAAACGGTGACATCGAGTTTGAAGATGGCATGATTCTTGCCTGACCTTTACTATATAAAGCAAACACACATGGAGGAATTCACGATGACGACTGCCGAAATGTATCAAGAGATTGTTGAGCAAGAGATGGCAGACATTTTTCTAGATGGTGATAGTTTAATCGTGGATGATTACTCGCTGGATGATGTAATCGAAGAGGGATACGATATCTAACACATAGGGGCATTAATGCCCCTTTTTTGTAGCCAATTGAAATAATTATTTCAAGGCTGCCTCGGTGTCGATCTTTGTCGTCTGCAGAGCTACCCCGCTCCTCCTTCGCTTGTGCCAATATTCTAGAGCAGCCGCGGCCAATCCAGCCGATATCCTGTGCCACTTTGAGAACTGGCACATGCCCCCTAGATTTGGCATCGCCTGCCCCTATACTTACTTCAGAAGCGGACCCTCCTAGAGAAACCACCCGACAGCGGGATAGGTCCTAGGTAAGACCCTTCACCCGTAGGCGGGAGCATAACGGACCCGCCACCCAATTCTTTACACAAACACATGGACGCTGTAGAACGCGACACACTGGTTCAATTATACATTGACCGTGTGATTGATAACATGAGCACGAAGGATTTGATTCGTGTCGTGTGGGAACAGTTAGAAGAGAATCTTTCTCTCTATTCTGATCAAGAATTGAAGAGTGAGATTGAAGATTACTATCCCGAACTGCTGGAGGATTGATGATCATGATCGACAAAGATTTTCAGAAGTCGTTAGCTATCATGTTGTTTGCCATGGTAACAGTGGTGATAGGGTCATGGGTGGCCGCGGCTGTGACAGTTCCCAAAGTGGCACCCACCCCCTCGCAACTGACCGTCTGACCCTGTAGGATAGCAGCATGAAACAAACCAACAACCCCTACGTCGCTCAGATCTACGCTCAGGGCAAGGAACCGAGCAACGCCCCTGCCCCTAAGGCAGACTACCCTCGCACGATCCACGGTCGCACCTTTGCCACTGAGGCAGACTACATCGATGCGATCTACGACATGCTCAACGGCATGTGACAGTTGAAGCACTGTCCACTGGGGGTTGACTTCACCCCCAATCCCTGCCATACTACACACATCAACCAAACAAAGCAAATGACCGTGACCCTGACCGCTTCCTACCGTGAGATGCTCGCTGCTAACACTGTCGAGAAGATCGATGAGTTGATTGATGAGAACTATGCTCTGGATGACATGCTGGAGTTCATTGATACCTACAACGAGAATGATTTTGTTGCATACTATGAAGAGTATGTGCGTTGTGGTGAAGCGATCGGATACGATGCTGTAGATGCTCTCATCGGTGAAAATGGTGAGTGCTCCTGTATCGAAGATTGCGATTCTCGCTTCCGTGGTTGGTATCAATCGGAGGCAGACTTCGCTGAGGAATTCTACAGCGAGTTCTATGAAGTTCCCTCTGCTCTGGTTATCGATTGGCAGGCGACTTGGGATACTGCCCTCCGCTACGATTTCACCGCTTGCGAAGTGAAATACGCTCAGGTCGCCATCTTCAGTGACTACTAGGACAGTCAAGGGGGTGGCACACGCTGCCCCCTTCCTAGCATCCTGACCCTGTAGACTAACCACATCAGCAAACAACCCAATGCGCTTCCCCATCGATTCCAAGTACAGCGACTGCGCTCGCAAGGTGACCGCCAATCCTATCACGGGCAGCGTCCGAGTGACCTTCACCAGCGGACCCCGTGAGTATCGCTTCGCTGGCGTGTCCCGTCGTGCCATCCTGTCTGCCATCGCCATCCGACCCGTGAGCGTAGGACAGTGGGTAAACCGTCACTGCCTGCAGAACCACGTCGCCCTTTGACCCTATACTAGTCTCATCAGCAAACAACCCGATGCGAATCGAAGTCCGTTACCAGACCCCCTACAACGCTTGCGAGTGGCGCTCGCAGTGGTTTAAGACCCTGGCAGAGGCAGAGCGCATGGTAGAATTCTACCGCTCCTGTGGGTCACCCTCTCACATCGCCCCCACTTCTCTCGCCCAATTCGATCGCTGATACCATGACCAGCAAGCAACTCACCAAACTCGCTAAGTCTCACGGTTGGACGATGCGACGCAATGGAAGAAAGCACATGGTATGGGAGCGCGATGGTCAGACGATCTCCCTTCCCTATCAGGTCCGTTCTTGCACTGCCCCTCTCTACGCTCGCAAACTGACCACCTGTGCCAACTGAGGCACTGTCCACTAAGGGGGCACACCCCCGCCCCCACCCCCTATACTAAGGGCATCGAAACGAAACGACCCATGACCCGCCTGATCTTCCCCCTCGGCACTCTCGCCCTCGCCCTCTGGATTGGTGGCAACGCCCTGTCCGCTGGTCTGCAGATCACCAAGGCATACAGCGACCGCCTCGCTGTGACGATGTGCGAAGTGTCCGAGACTGACTGCCGCTGACCCCCTGACCCTGTAGACTACACACATCAAACGAAACGACCCATGACTGACTTCTCCATCTTCGACGAAATCCAGGACATGCCTGGTGAGATCTTCGACTTCGACCGCTTCGACTTCGACGATCGCTTCGACGCTGACCAGATCGACCGCCGCCGTGCTGAGCGTGACGGATGGATCAGCGACACCGAAGGTCGCTGGTGACCCCCCCCCCCCGCCCCCCCCCCCTCCCCCGCAGGTTCTTCCCCCCCCCTCCCCCCCCCCCCCCCCGGCAGGCCGTGTGGGCCGGGCGCCC